>Ga0307512_10000460_pt1 | contig 59744 bp, 66 predicted proteins | sample 14_EM_MG_FD_200267 | JGI IMG/M metagenome (GOLD analysis project Ga0307512, IMG submission 200267) | Populus trichocarpa ectomycorrhiza microbial communities from riparian zone in the Pacific Northwest, United States - 14_EM | ecosystem: Host-associated > Plants > Roots > Unclassified | place... | reverse complement strand
GGCCTCACCACCAGGTTGCACCTAGAGATTTAGTGAGCATTCAGACACGAAGTACTTGATGGAATGGACTTTCAACCTCAATAATGAGTTCTGGAGGTCGCATCGAATGTTCGAGCCGCAAACGCCCCTTGAACGCTCTCTCACTCATCATCCAAGAGAACTGAGCACGGGCACGGGCGCTGATATAGCTCTGAAACGACTTCCAACGCTTCCTTCGTTCCCCCAATACTTTAGTCGCAGCCTGCCATGAAAGTCAGTTCTGCAACCTATAAGTAGGGATGCTAAATAACCTACCGCAAGAAGAATATCAAAGCCATCGCACATAGCTTTGTTGGCATTATACTCTTCCGCGATAGCAAGGAATTCTGCAGTGCATTGCTCCTTACTTCCTCCAAGCCTATATAAATATTAGCCATGGTTTCTGTAGCAATCTATACCATTGTCGTTTGCTTACGCCTTTTCAGCCGTTTCAAGCTCATGGACAAGCTTCCGAAGCCTCCTATCAAGTGTCTTCCCTGTCTCACCCTCGGGAACTTCAACCGGTTCACAAATCCCTCGCGCCTGTTCGGTATGGCTCTGTTATGGTTAGAGGTAGGTTACAACTAATCTAACAGAACAGATGCACAAACTTTGACTGTTTCAACTAGCTCCGCTCGATGTGCTTCGCTCTCGGTCAGTATTGCACCGTAACTTTTCTCCCTGTCAATCCAGTAATTCTTGTCGGAGAGGGCCTGTGACCGTCGTTGCGCGATACGATCCTTCTCTTCCTATATGTATGAATTAGGATGTGTTGCGCGTGGTGGATATGAGATACGGACCTGAGCATTTTTCAAGCGTTCTTCAGCACTAATCAGGTCTTGATCCACGCCCCTCAAAGTCCTTGAAATCTCATTTTGTTCGTCGTTAAGTTTCGCTTTGTTCGCCTCCAATTCCCTAGACTGATTCATATATGATTGGTGCTGTTCTCTGGCAATCTTAACTCCGGCGAATGATCAGTATCAATTATAACCAAGACGATAGACCTTTCACTCACTGTCACTTCTTGCTGTAGAACACCTAAACTTCCATCTGCAGCGATAGCGTCAATTCGGGACTTCAGCTCTTCAATTTCATCATGGTGTCTTGATATTTGGGTAGCGAGAGCCCTCCTCTGACTCTTGAAGCTTTGTATAGCACGCTGGCGATCGTGCACAACCTGTTCCGCTTTGACGTATTCCTGTTGTAACGTTTGGAGCTCCACTTTAAGGCGCTGAATGTTTTCTGCAACGGTTTCCTTTTGGGATGGACCGTCATTTTTCTGGGCCATGCGAGAAATTCCTGTCCATTTTTGAACAGGCGTAACACTTGATACGCCAACATTGCCACCAACTTTATGCCCCATACCAGGGTACTTGGCATTGAGCGCAAAACATGTGCTAATATTGTCTTCTTTTCGTCGGGATATCATCACAGCATTCGCTCGCCGTAAATCCTCAATTAAGATGGCCTGCTCCGCAGAATGACCTATGATGAGTTGTCTCCGTGTGGTCTCATCCGCAATCTCCAAAATTCTGAGAATTGTAGCATACTGATCACTTGGCTCGGCGGTACTGAAATCTTTGGGAGGAGTGACGAAGTATGGGACGGTACACCTTTCTCTCGCCATAATGCTCTTGAGCAACTCACCATCAGCATGATTGGTTACCACAAACGCATTCAGTGTGCCGCCGAAGAAATGCTCGACAATACCCATCCATTTCGAATCCAGTAGGGTGATATATCTTCCTAGTGGACCAACGGGTTTCTGTCGAAAACGTGTTTCTTTCTCGATTTCTCGCAGTACGGTGCGCACCGGTACGGAAAAGGCGCCCAGGGTATCCCTTTCAGCAGCGTTGAGCTGGTGAAACAATTTTGTTGCTTCGTTGATGTCTCGTTGTTTGCAGGTCTCACGCTCCTTGATTTCTTTCTTCCGTTCGATAGCTTCCTCAAGCTCTGTCTGGTTGACCTTATACTGTTCCTCAAGCGCTGCAATCTCGGATTCAAGCCTGGCGATTTCTTCTTCCGCCAACTTAATAGATACCGTCAGGCGGGTGCTGCTTCCACCATTGCGTTCTGCAAGACGTTGTTCCTCCTCCATGGTTTTGCGCTCTAATTCGCTGATTTTTGCTTCATTTGATTGAATCAGAGGCCTCTGTTGCCGTTGATCCGCCTGCGAAAAATCAGCAACGAACTAGGAATGAAACTAGATAATTACCTGAAGTGCAAGCAAAGTAGTTTTGTTCTCGTCGAACTTTTCCCGCAGCTCGTTCTTTTCTTCCTTAAAAGGTTCTAGTTTACCTTCCTCCTCTTTGATTCTTTCTTGGGCGATTTCAAATTCACGATTTGCGGCTTCGTAATCTGCTGCAGCCTTATCTCGTCGCTCCTCAACGGTGGCAATTTTTTCGCGCACGCCCCTGACGATTTCGTCCTGCTTCTGGACATCGATTTCGGCATCTCGGACTTGAACCCACGCCATCTGAAGTTGGAGTTCCGCCAACTTGGCCCGCAGTCCATCGTGGGATTCAAATTGCTTTACCTTGTGCTCGACTTCTGCGGCCTTCCCCTTCAAAATCACAACAGCTTCCTTTTTGGTTTCCAACATTGCTTCAGTATTCTTGATAGCATTGTTGATAAGCGAGTAATCTTGGTCCAACTGTTCCAACTGAACACCCCGATTGAAAAACTTGTATTTATCAGCATTCGAGGAGTTGCTCAGAAATTGTCGCGCCTGGTCTTGAGTGAGAATTGTCATAGGATTGTCAACCTGTAAACCATAGAAATCGGTGATGTGTTCAAGCTCCTCCTTTTTGTTGGACACCGTTTTGTTGTCTTTAGACTTTAGTTTGTAGCTGCTTCCGCCGTCCCGACTGAAGAGGCGTTCAATCACAATAATGTCACCGTACACGTCCCGTCGGTAGCCCTCGCCGCCGTTCTTCAATTTGACAGTGATACGAGCGGTGCTATAGGCGAGTCATTAGTAGCATTAACGGATAGTGTGTTATAAACCTACTCTGTGCCTTCCTTGATAAAACTCTTCATCGAGTTACCCCGGTTCGTAGAGGAAGCCTTTCCACCAAGACAGAGCGTAAGGGCGGTAAGAATGGCACTTTTTCCGCTACCGTTATGTCCGATTATGAAGTTCATGAAAGGACCAAACTGAATCGTAAAATAACGATGGCACTATAGCATATTACTCAACACATTCGACAGTTTGGTTTAATCTGTTAATATACCATGAAGTTTTCACAAATAATCTCTGTCACTACACCACCATCTGCAGCAGCCTATAAGTCATTTAGCGATTACCACTGGGGCATCGGGGTGAGTCGGGACGTACATTTTCCGTAACATTCTCCATCTTGTCTTTGACAAGTTGTGTCATTCTCATTTGAACCTCTGAATTTTCATGATCGGAGTCGAACACTGGAGTGTCTTCGCTTGCCGGAGTTTCATCGACACGCGCACGTTTAGAATTCTACACCGTCTTATTTTAGTTTCACGGCGGAATATACGTCGTTAGATGTTTGAACTTACACTCTGGGAGGGAGGAGATCCATCATCATCCATATCTGACGGGTCATCAGATAGCTGTTGCTGTCCCCGTTTTGAAGGGGCCATAGTTGTATGATTGATGTATGGTTGATATATGGAGGCTCTGTTGAAGGCAAAATAGTTGGTTTGGTACGGGAACGCGAGGATGCTCGGGTAGACGCGATAGGTAGCAGCTAGCAACCGGAACCAAACTGCCGGGTAAATAAACATCGCATTGTCTGCGTCATTGTACATGCGAGGATAGCTTCGTCGACTTCGCAATACAGACACCTGCAGAGGAATTTATTAGATCAGGTACCAGTACTCTACATGTATTTGGGTGGAGCTTTGGGCAAGTGGTTCTTTATCGCCTCCCCGCACCTTTCTTATCACAACCTGCTAGCGTGGGAGAACAGAGGTCATGGTGGGGCAATCTAGCCGCATCCAATCACTCGGCGCAACAACACACCTTCGCTTCTTCATTGCACGCTTGTGTATAGCACACAGAACAGATTCTCGCCGCGAAATCTCAAAGACACCCGCGTTCATTGGAAATGAACACTCTCGTCGCTCCACATCTCGAACAGATATCATCCACAGCTGCCGGAATAGCCGCATTTCAATTTGGAGCCCCTAAAATCTTTACTAATGGTATTGCGCCAGTCTCCAACTGCCCATCATGTTCTTCTTGTACTAATGCGATCTAGCCATTCTCCGATCGAGAGATATCGTGTCTCTGATTCGGGACACCGACGTGCATGAACGGGCTTTATTCACAGTTCCCTCCTCTACTCATGTTCGACCTTCGGAAGCGAATGCGAAACCATTGTTAAGAGACAAAACGCGGGTATCGGTGGCGCCTCGACGCAATACGGCGGTTTATTCTGTGCTGGGAGGCGACATGATCGAACAACTACGACGGGGGGGTGCAGGTGGTGTCGAGGGCGGTATAGGAGGAATTGCGACAAACGAAGTAGACGTAGAGCTGCTACTTCTAGGCGCGGAGAAGCTCGTCGATGTCTAGTAGGAAACGTTGACGCTTTTAACTAGATGTATTGCTGACAGTCGTGACAGCCACATCCAAGACGCTACCAGAAGAATCGAAGCCGCAAGGGAACGCTTTGATCAGCTGACGGAATCTATCACCAATTATGAGGCTTTGGTAGAAGCACAACGATCACAGCTGGATTTGATGAACCATAGTATCGATATTGATTATGAGATACCGCCAGCGCAGCCGGAAGAGGTTGTGACAGATGAAATGCTTGAACAAGAGGAGGAAGTCATTAGGCAGCTAGAACAGAGGCGTGAAGAGATGGAGATGAAGATTAAGAATATAGACCGGCAGATGAGCTCTGTTTATCGGAACTTATGAATTCGCTTAATATCTACCACGTTGTATGCTTTGTGGTCTTGCAATTTACTTTGCACAGAATGTGACCAGTATACAAATTCTTCCCGGTGCAGCCTATTTTATGTATCACTCTGTCTCATAATACGCACTCAAGGCCGCTACACAGTTATCCGCCAATTCTAGGATATTGCAATTGCAAGTCCTATATACGACAGAAGTTTTGACCATTCCTCTCCTATCGAATTGCAAGGAAACGCTTATAGCTTAGCGCGGTTGCCGAGATGTCTAGACCAAGCCTCAACAGACAGACACATTCAGAATCAATTGCAATCGCAAGCCAGAGTCAATAGCAGGTCAGAGTCAGTAGCAAGCCAGAGTCAATCGTCAACCGTCTGAATGAACGTACTACGTCCGCCAATGTCAAGACTCTTCTGGTTTACCGATTTGTACATAATCCCATCCTCCCCGTCGTCCTATCACTTTTCTTCCTTCGTACCCTCCTATTATAACTTTTGAAAGTTTTGCGTCCACACAACTCTATACCCCAGTATATCAGTTACAATCATGAAGGCTCCCAAATCGTTTCGACCCAAATCTTCTCGACCTAAGAACAAAGTTCGATCCGGCAGCGCGGGCGCAAAGGAAAAGGACATTTCGGCGGTAGTCTTGGGAACACAGCTGATGGAAGCCTGGTACGCGTCGTCTTACACAAAGAAGATGATTGGGGACGCGTGTGCCAAAGGCGGAAGGCTATATGTCTGTGAATACTGCTTCAAATACACACCTGATATCTCGCGTATGATGGGACACAAGGTATGAAGATATAATCCCACTCATCTAGCTATGATTGGTCTGTTAAGACATATCAGAAATTTTGCCAGCTGGCACACCATTCGGGAGCTCTCGGAAGATGTGTCTATGTCGGCGATAATTATGAAATTCATGAAGTTGACGGTTCTGAACATCCTGTGAGTACATCCATCTACCATTTGTAATTATTTAGCTAAAATAGACATAGGTTTTCTGCCAAAACCTCTGTCTATTCGCCAAATTGTTTCTCGACACCAAATCCGTTTGTTACGAAGTCTATTCCTTCTTGTTCTACACCCTCGTTGAGACCGAATCCGACACAGGCTACCAGCGTGTGGTCGGCTTCTTTAGCAAGGAAAAGATTTCTTGGGACGACTACAACCTAGCATGCATCCTTGTATTCCCACCTTATCAACGACGGAGTTTGGGAAAGCTTTTGATCTCGTTTTCGTACGAGCTTTCAAAAATGAATCGTAAGATGGGGTCGCCAGAGAAACGTTAGTACTCACCTGCCCTGATCAACCAATGTGACACATTACTAACCTGGGCGCCTATAGCATTGTCAGATTTGGGTCACAAGGGATACGTAGCGTACTGGTCCTCGTGCATTGCGCAAACCATTATGCAAACCGACAAGGACACAATCAGTGTTAACGAGCTCTCCAAAGCTACATATATTCAGCAAGATGACATCAAGCTGGCGCTATCTGACATGGGGGTTTTGGTACCCGATGCTCAGGGTGGAGCGGCTCATATTCGGATAGACAAGTGGAAGAGGGGAAGGATTGATGAGGCATATACCATCAACCCAGAGCATCTACGTTCTGTAAATGTTTAGCATGTTTATAGGTAGTTATGTGGCTGCTGGCGGTCCCACTTGCGGGTTTTGGTGCTGTATTGGAACTTCCAAGCCGTTATTACTTTTTGCATTTTTAATGGAATTGGACTTTTTGCTACAGAGTGACAGAACATTTCTACCTAGGTAGCTACTAGCTAAATCGTACCTCTAGTTTAAACTCGCATATGTAATGCTGCTTAATATTCTAACCTGTGCCCGGCTTTCAACACAGCCGTTTGCCAAAATTCACAGCATGCCATCTGCAGGCGACATAAACCTGGAACTTCTCGGCAACATTTCTTCCTAATGTCCTATCTTCCATTCCCCGACTTGCTCTATCCTCTGCCACAGGTTTGCTCCAAGCATACTCACACTCAATACTGCAACCTTCTGGTCTTTCCTCTGGTTGAGTAATTTTGCTTTTATCATTGCATACGTATACCACCAGCTCGGAACTATAAGTTACAAAACCTAGCTATAATCCTCGATTCATTAGTTGGCAGAATTTGTATTAAACCGCACAAATATATATATAGAGTTGTATAATCTTGGGTATAGACTTAAGACGCTAAATGTCTTGAAGGATTTCGTATAACTTCCTACAAAATTGGGCAGGTTGTAAAACCACCGGAATGGGTTTAAGGTAGTTGAATTTCAATGCCTATAGCCAGTGTCGCCTGGTCTCATGTTCATTTATGGTTCGGCCCTTGGATTTAGAGGAAATGGGGTTGGTATGGTATATTCATGCAATCGCCTCTAAGATGGACGTGATAAGCTCTATGTGTTCTCGAACAGGTGTATGGAACAAAATTTCAACTCAAATGGCATGAACTAACTGAACGCCTGAACGCCCGTAATTGCTCGTCCCAGGATCAAGCCTATTCCAGTCAGAACCATTCGAATCCCCTCTTAGAGCAAGAACTTACTGTGGATATCACTCTGCCCCTCATACGTCTGTGTCACAAACAGATTCGCCACATGCCTTCCAATGCCATACTCATCGCTCACAGCATTACCACCAAAAATCTCCTGCAGCGTTCTGGCTCCGATAAGAGCTCTATCGCAATTCTCTCTTTTGATCATTGAGATCATCTCGGGCGTCGCAAGTCCTTTATCCTTGAGTCTTCCCACCTGCAATGCCGCAGATAATCCATATGCAATATCAGTGCTTGCGTCCGCCAGTTTCTTCTGCACTAGCTGGTACTTGGCTAGAGGGTTGCCTTTGAACTGCTTCCTCTCTAGTGCATAGGTGCGGGCACGGGCGAAGCAGTCTTCGAGAGCACCGATAGTGCCCCAGGCGATGCCGTAGCGTGCACCGTTGAGACAGCTGAAGGGGCCACGGAGACCAGTGATGTCGGAGAACATATTCTCTGCCGGGACCTCGACATCGTCCAGCATGATCATACCCGTGATAGAGGCGCGGAGGCCGTTCTTGTTTTTGATCGCGGGTGTGGATAGGCCAGCGCCAGCCTTGGCACGCTCGACGAGGAAGCCCCGGATTACACCATTGAGTTTAGCCCATACCATGAGCACATCAGCTGGGGACGTTAGTAGTTCCTAGGAGGTAGAGGAGATGGGGAAAAGGTACCAATGGGAGAGTTGGTGATCCATGCTTTAGAACCGGAGAGGACGAAGACACCCTCTTTGGTTGGATGTCGGCGAGCCACCGTTTCCATCCTATGGAACACCTATTAGCTCGAATTTCATCAATATTACGTTATAACCAGCTTCTTACGATCCAGGGTCCGAGCCATGGTTTGCTGTGATGTGATCATCAGCTTCTGGTATTGTGAGCGGTGTCAGAGGTACCCACGTTCAGTCAGTCCAAATGCACCCAGAATCTTCCCCTTCGCCATTCCGGGGAGGAACCGCTCTTTCTGTTCGGCAGTTCCAAACTCATCTTAAATAAACCTGTTAGTTTAAGGTTTCAGTTTGTTGAGATATGGAGAACGTACCAATACCCCCCATGACAAGGGCACTTTGTACCGACATGCCACTCCTGTAACCACTATCTACTCTTTACGCCGCGTCAGCGCTCCTACTCACAATCCCGAAGAGATTAGAATCACCTTTCTACCTCCCTAGTAATCAACTATATCCGTTGTCAGCGGCCCATTTACGCAAGAGCGACTAATACACATACTCCAGAGGCAACACTCCCAACACTAGCACATCCATATCCCTGAATACTCGCCCCCAACAAGCCGAGCTCACCCATCTCTGTCAGAATCTCACGATCATAGTTCTCGACTCGGTATGCCTCTAATCCGCCTCAGTTTGATACCGGCAAACACGGCGCAACTACAACGTACCTGTAACTCTAGGAAGCAACCTCTCCTGGCAATAGTCTCTTGCTGTCTTTGAAATCGCAAGCTCTTCCTCATTCAGCTGTTCCCGAAGAAGAAGCGGGTCCTCCCAATCGAAATTGCTGATGTGCGCCTGTCGTACAAGGAATGATGGGGTTGCACGCACCCGCCTGAGAACGGTGTTAGGCGAAGACCTCAAAAGACTGAACATATTGTTTGCAATTAATCGAAGGTACTTTGTACAGTCGGTCAGTTATGAATTGAATTGTTGAAACTGTGAGTATGATTATTTATTGATGGTCGTACAGCTCTGCTGCCGCGGTTAAACCTGGGAATTTGGTAGCGTAGTGGGTACTCTAGCACAGATAGTAGTAACCATGAGATGGGGCTATATTGGAAAAATGTTTTAGTGAACTTCAGATCATAAATTAGGTAAACACAGAATATTGGTCCCATGGACTGATAAATACATAACAGAGTAGTGGGCTATCAGAATAAAAACCCCAAATACATATCGCCGAACATAATAAGATCAAAACAATGGATGGCATTCTCAACTGAGAAGAACCGTAACTTCATCCACAGTTCTCGACCAAAACACACGGACGCCGTCAAGCCCGCCTTCGATCTCACCGCTCAAGGTATCAATTACAGCTTCCTCGATACTCGCAAACTTATGTGTAAACTCCTCTGCCGCCCTTTGCATTATTTCTTTTAATAACCGTGGGGAATTGAGGCGACTCAATGCTGCTCGTGCATCCATTAAAGCAGAAGGAAGAAAGTTGTCCAGCTTTTGTGAAGCTTCCTTAAGGAAGGTTGGAGAAAGCGGTGGGCGGTCGGTAGGCTATTGGTGAACTTAGTGGCAACATCCTCACTGCCTTTTCGGGATATCATTACCTTAGCTTCCCAGTCTGATAACGCTTTTAAAAGGAGCTCTAATCCTGATTCCCGCAGGAAGAAACCAAGCTGGTAGTTTACAAGTATATCAACATGTTGCGATATCTGTTTCTGTAATTCGCTTCGTTTTTGAGTGGTGAAATCGAAAGGCTCCAAGGTGGATTGCGTCGCGAGAATACAATTGAGACTAAACACATGTTCGTCTGCCTGCCCAAGTTCGCGAGATAGTTGGGCACATCCTTCTAGGTATGGATCTAGGGCGTTTTCCAAAATTTTCGCAAAATCGCCTTCTCTTGACTCAATAGGCGCAAGAGATGTGTCATAGGACTTCATCAACAGGGTTAATTCCCTCAAAGAGTTGAGAAGGAAGGTGGGAGGAGCGAGGTTCAGCGGTGCTTGAGGAAGATCGGAATTGACTGATCGAACATGATCCTGAAGAATGCTGTAGAACTGCCGAAGAGCTGCCTCTTCCAAGCTGGTGCTGTCAGGACGGGCCCGGAAAATAACTAACAAAGAACCTACCTCTTGATGGTGACAAGGAGATTGGACTCTTCCCCGAGTAGACGTTGGAATGTGAGACGATAAAAGTTGATCAAATTTGTCAACTTGTACGTCAGCGTACTAGACTCTTGGGTAGCAATCGTTTGTTCAATCCTGACCTTTGTGTACATGAGTTAGATGAAAATGTGGGGACTATGACGGGAAATTTCTGCGCACTTTTAACGGTTGGCATACTACTGCGAGGTTTTTGTCTACCAACAACATCAAGCCACGACGTGGATCCCATTCAAAAGCTTCATCTTCTTCACTTGGGTGGCCAGTCCATGGTTCGCTTTTCAAGCCTTCCTCCATGCCTCCTAGTATGCTCTGTTTCTGAGAACCTTCGTCCCCTTCCTGGACAACAAAAAGTACTTCAAGTGCTTCTTGCTCCCCCACCGCTGTTGAATGCAGCCACGCTAGCATATCCCCTATGTATCGGAGGGGATCGTGGGCATATATTTCTATCGGCTTAGTAGCGTAGTCAACATGGTAATCGACGGTAGCGCCGTGAGTATTCCCAGTCATGGCCGTGTAGAATGAATCCAGCAGTATCTTCTGTCGCGCCTCAGCGAAGAAGTCTAAACAATTCCTTGGACGGTATCAACTACACAAAGTCCGGAGATGGGTAATTAGGGAGGTTGCAACATACTGGAACAATGTAGGACGCTCAGCTAATACCCTAAGGGCTCGCCGAATACCACTATTCACATGCGGATTCTCTAACGAGAGCGTTTTTAGCTCACGTTGAACCCAACGAAATAACTTTTGGAAGGCAGCATGTAGGTGCTTAACCATTTCGTCCATAATCTCTGTACCGACTCGATCATTTCCACTCGCCAAAAGTACCTGACAGTCGCTGTGTATTCGCTTCACATTCTGGAGAACTATGAAAAAACGGTTATCTACTGGTTCAGCGGAACTCGTGAGTGCCACAATATCGTCCTCCGATATGGTGAAGTGGTCGGCCAAGGCAGAGAGTAGCACTTGCTTATCCTCGATTACTTTCTTTTGCATTAGAAGCTGAGAAGACTCCTCGAGAATCGGCTTAGTTTCAGATGACGCGGCAGAGGTATGAGAACGCATGGAGGTGACGACGTCGTTCATAGAATCCAAAGCAGATCCAATTCGTGACAATTGCTACTGGGCACCATATCTCAATACCACTGGACGCTATAGACAACATATAGGGTGTGAGCGTCATAAGAACTCGAAAGGAAAAACTACCTCTGCAACACGAGCAAAGTCCCGAATTATTTGAGCATTACTGTGAATTACGTCGCCCTGAACACTGATTCGCAATTGCCGGCGGGATTCGGCCGTGTTATCGACAAAGCGCGTATCAAGGACAGCGAGAGAATTTCGTATATCGGCGTCAATGTAAGATGCAGATAAAACTGTTGCAAGTCGTTGCTGCGAGACCGAAAAGGAAGATGAGAAAGTATCCATAGTTGTTGACTGCACGATGGTGTCGTGGTGTGAAAGCTTGAGGCTCAATAAGGGAAATGAAGTTGCTACCCGGCATAGATTAGAGTGCCTTATCCTTATCAGCCAACGGTGCTAGCCAGATCCAGAGCTCAACTCGCAGCCAAGCCCGGCAAAGCGAGGATAACGTGACTCATCTGGCAGTGTCTCTTGCTCATGAGCCTGCGTCACAAGAGCTAACTTAGTTCATCACTGATCAAGCACTGCGAACCACGGGACTACAGAAGTATCTTCTATCTCAAGTTTAACTATCTACAGTCCACTGCTCCAGCTTGTAAAAACAGTTCTGTCGTTTAAACGATCACCTGCCCCGCCTACCATAGAATTAGGTTCCATTGCTACAGCTCACCTTGAAGCTGGCCTCCCCGCTATAACCTCAGCTCCGCGTAGTGCAGCTCAGATATCATGACAAGTAGACTACTCTCCCAGATATTCAACCAGAACGCCGCCTCGATATACGAAACGTTGCGCGAGCATGATGCGGCGACTGAAACAGACTCTGACATAGACGATCTCGAGGAACGAGCAGGCATGCATCCAATAGCGCGAGGCGTACGAAATGCTGAAGGCTGCGACGACGACGAGTCTGATTTGGACGATGAGGGCGCCTTTCAGCTACAACATCGTCCACCCATCGCTGAGAGCAGCGTTCTTGCAGCCTCGGAGCGTCAGTCCCGTTTCTTTCCGGCGCTCTCAGGTACTAGAGGAAATAGGTTCACTTCGGGTCGATATCACGATGAAGATGATGGCATCGAGGTACCACAATCCCTGCTATTCGAAAGTGCAGGTTCGCCCAGCCGTCCGATACATGTGCAAGACTTCAACAGTGGTGATGAATCAGTTCTCGGGCCCGAAGCCAGTATTAGTGGAGACCCTGGGCCGTCCTCTATGAGGAACCGGCGACTGGAGGAACAATGGAACGCCGCTACAGCCCAAAAAGAATACCAGCTGAGGGATGTACGCCCAAACACGACAAAACCGGCACGGTTAGGTTTGATAGACCCAAAGGAGAGGGCCATGTGGAAATGGGCGAATGTTGAGAACCTAGATAATTTCCTACAGGATGTTAGTCTTGAGGTTGCAACGTCCCGATATGATTCGTAAACTGATCGTTGTTAGGTCTATCTCTACTATGTCGGCAAAGGAATATATAATATTTTGCTCACTCGACTCTTGAACCTCCTGTGAGTAGCTTCGATCACCTTGTACAGTCAGTACTAATAATGTCAGAACTCTTATTTTTGTCGTTGCGTTTTCGAGTTTTCTTAGCTTCTGCGTCGACTATAGTAGGATACACCAAAAGGGTGGCGATAGTCTGTACAAAATCATGAAACAAGACTGCATGAGAGAAATGTCCGGAACAGCAACATTCTTCCAATGGTTGGTCTCGTTCTTTTGCGTTTACAAGTTGATCACCTATGTCACGGATTTCCGCCGACTATTGGATATCTACAATTTTTACACACATCTGTTGGGTATTCCGGACAGCGATATGCAGACCATTTCGTGGCAAGACGTTGTAGCACGTCTGATGGTTCTTCGGGATGCAAACCCCAATACATCAGACAAGCTCAAGCGCCGAAGTTGGACTAATACATCTAAACAACGCATGGATGCTCATGATATTGCTAATCGCCTAATGCGGAGAGAGAATTACTTGATTGCTCTCTTCAACAAAGGAATCCTAGATTTAACGGTTCCTCTGCCATTCTTTAGGACCAGGAGTGGCATGTTAACTAGGACTTTGGAGTGGAATCTAAGTCAATGCATTTTAGATTACGTTTTCAATGAACAGGGTCAATTCCGAACATTATTTCTTAAGGATACTCACAGACGCACGCTAAGTGAGGGGTAGGACATACTCAATACAGTCGTTGATCATTCAGCTTATTGTCGGTAGGCTTCGAAGACGATTTCTCTTCGCCGGATTTATGAATGCTTTTTTTGCACCCTTCATCGCCACGTACTTCTTAGTCTTGTTCTTGCTCCGAAATCTCCATGTATGGCTGTTTCCCTTACGAATTGCATATCTGTGGAATTAAATATGATAGGATTTTATCAAAACACCCGCTCGAATTGGCCATCGACAGTACACCCCTCTGGCCGAATGGAAATTTCGGGAATTCAACGAGCTTTGGCATTTATTTCAAATGAGAATCAACATGAGCTATCCAGCAGCCGAGGCATACGTCGAGCAATTTCCTAAGGAAAAGACGGCTCAGGTCGCCAGGTATATATTGTTCCAGCAAATCCTATCGTCTGTGCGATTTACTCACTCTATTATCGCAGATTTGTATCCTTTGTGGCTAGTGCTTTGCTAGGTGTCCTCGCAATAGGAACTTTGGTTGATTATGAACTGATAAAAGGATTTAAAATTGCTGGGGAACTTAATGCCTTGTCCTTGATTGCTATTCTTACCACCATTGTAGCAGTTGGCAGGGGTATGCTACAAGACGAATACGCCGTGTATGACCCGGAATGGTCTCTCACCAATGTCATACAACATACCCATTACATGCCGGATCATTGGCAGGGTAAGCTGCACTCAGATAATGTAGGTTTATTATGCTCCGCCCAATCTATGTTGAGGCTAATGTTAGCTAGGTGAAACGGGAGTTCATGCAGTTGTATGCGATGAAAGTCTCCATCTTTATAGAGGAAGTATTAAGCGTGATATTCACGCCCTTTATTCTTTGGTGGTCGTTACCCAAATGTAGCGACCGTATCATAGACTTTTTCCGGGAATTTACGGTACATGTGGATGGAGTTGGATATGTTTGCAGCTTCGCTGTGTTCAATTTTCAGAAGCCTGGTGTACGTCTGACCCTATAATAACCTAGTTTTAGTTGGTTATGTACTAATTGAATTACAGCAGCACAAGGCCGAAGATCTTCGCGAAGAGTACTTTGCTACAAAGGACAACAAAATGCTTGCTTCATATCTCGGCTTCATGGACCAATACCACCCCACCAATAAGAATGGCAGGCGACAGCAACCCACTCATCCGTTCATGGTCTCACCAGTTCTGGCGGGCGATAACACAGCCGCTACAAATAGATGGGCCCAGAACTGTAGGGGACCTCAGGACCAACGAGCTCCAAACCTTGTGCAGTCGATATTCCGAGAGAGTCCTGGTCGTATGCAGTCTTCGATGATGCGATCGTCATTGTTAGATCATCATCATCAACCTGCCGCCTTCAACAGGAGTACTAGAGCCGGGTTTCAACCAACCTCTGCAGATTTGCTGAGGGAAGAAGACCATGAGGATTCTTCGGAAACCGCTAATGCATCAGGATATCGAAGCAACCTTGGGGAGTCTTTCGTTTCGACGGGCGTCAAATCAACGGTGGCTGGGCTTGATGAAGATCATCCGGTCAGCGGTGGTGCGGGAGTTTTGGGATTGCTCAATCAGTTTGTTGCGGCGCACGGCGGCGAAGGTGGAGCTAGACCGGGAGGCGCAGTAGTGTGAAGTGCGCACTGATACCTGTTTATTCAGTGATTTGGCTTTGCAAATGGGTTGGGTTAGTTGCGATTTGGATCAACATCAATTTGGGTTTTCCTTGCTGTCTCTTGGAATGGTGTTACGTGTATAATACGGCGTTATTGGAATGGCTGGTTAGACATGGACTTATATTCATATGAGTGAGATTCAATGGATACTAAATATATTGCGCTATTATATTGCTATTGCTATGTTCTCTTGTTCTTAGACTCTCGTTGCCTTCGCTCGCAAGCTCATCCTATGGATAAACGAGGTACGAGTAGCAAGACCACTGGAGGCTGGGCACAAGACAAACTGCCATGTAGTCACTCGGATTTTGCCCACTGGGCTCTGTGAAGTATCCACTTCTGATATATTGCAGAGATTTCATATGTGGTAACAATATACTGCTTCCGTAGCGCCTTAAGTACGCCGGTTTGTAAGGCTGTTTACTACTGTACTGTTAGTCGTTTGCTTGAAAACGGAGGCACAACTGCTGCAAGGACCAGCAGCGAGGTAAGATTTCGCCGATTTACATGCTATGGTTCTTAACAATGAAAAGCCTCTGTAAGAGTCTATTTCACCAATCACCGGCGTAGGTATTCCTTGCGCTGTAGCTTTCGCAACAGACGACGAACTGCTCCCGAACCTAGAGTTATTCACGGAATTTTCTGCAAAGAGCTTGAGATGTACTAAGTGGCCGAGAAGGAGTGTCCCCACGAACCGGCGTTTTACATCAAACTACAGATTTCCAGAATTCAGGAACGAGTGATCAAAAGTTGATGCACGCGACCCACCTGAGCAAGAGCTGGTTGGTAGGAAACCACAATCGTGCTAGCACAAAGATAAGTGCATATATCTGCATATGAAGACATATGCATTCGTACGCCTTATGTGTGTTTGACATGTGCTTGTTTGGGATGGAAGAGTAAATCGCTGATTATCTATTTAATTATATCTAATTCTGGAATTTTGTGTACTTTAACCTAGTCATCGTAAATCGGGACCTTCTCCGCATATTGTAATATCTTGGAATGAACGGTCTCCTCAATTTCTTCTCCATGCCCCGCCACAACCCGCAAAATCAACTCGTTAAGATCGGGCCGACCAAGAATATCAACATGATCGGCTTCAACATGTATTAGAATCTACTGAAAATTGATGGGAAGGGTACAACTAACCTGTAGTAGGACCGCCACGGATATCAAAAGAATCGGGCTCGTGCTGGGTTAAAGGTATTAGTGTATAGGGTTTTCGGACAAAAAGTAGGTTTCTCTTACCAAAAGCTCGAAGGTTTTGATCTGAACTCCAGCAGGGTTGTATCGCTTCATTTTCCAGCCTAACGCACAGTTAGTCATAGTCTAGCTTTAGCCATTGCGTAATAACCTTTAGAGCACATGTATCCACTACTCAAAATCGGCACTGTTCCATCTCCTGTATATAAAATCAGTTTTCTGTCGAGAATATTCAATGAGATGCAATAATACCTTCACCTAGGATAACGCCGTGGTCCTACTTAAGAATAAGCATGAATCCTCATGCAACGAATCGGAAGACGTACGCTGCCTTGTCCAGTTATTGAACTGTCTATCACAACACTCAGGTTCGAATTTGGATCGTCCACGGGTCGAATAAAGTAACTATGCAAGTCAGAACCGGTAATCGATGATAGAGACCATTATTATCACCTCCTTTCAGTCGGTTTCCCGACACCTACATAGTACGATTAGATAGGGTAAGAAATGCTGCCGGAATAAACACACCATAGAAACAGTATATTTTCATGTTAGGTGCCAAGGGAAGCCTGGACTCTAAAGGATTTACCCATTTTGAAGGTATCTTTTCATTTCGCTCAATCTCTTTACGGGTGAGGGCTACACCATGGGAGTAGTTTCTGGTCAGTTGATCCGCGTACCAGTCGTCAGAGTGGCTGAGCAGAAACTGCATGCTCTCTGAGATAGTCATATTTTGCAAATCCGTTGTTGTGTTCTTTTGTGCAAACTTGAGAGTTGTTCCAAAACTCATGGCTTGTCCTGGTTCATCATCCGGAGCCCAAGTTAGGTTGCCCCAGATCGCGTCTCCGCCCTTCGGCAACATGCTAGAAATCTAGTTCAACCCAGCTTCTGTCAGCACAGTCGGTGCATTGTTCTCAATAGCCAGAAACGTCAGATTGGCGTGAGTAAAGTCTGGTATCCAATCCACCAGGCAAGCGCATTTCCAGCAGGATCAACAGCTAGCAGAAGCAACGTTCGTAACGGGTACCCAAAGGTCCCCGCCAGACTTCTGGGGGTCTAATTCGTTCGGCAGCAACCAAACGATATCGCTCGTGACTCCATTATCTATGGTGTACTCGCCCTTGCAGCTAGCTTGAACTGGTTTCATCAATCCGAAGCACCTTAACCCAGCCTGACCATTCACTCGGGCTATTGAGAGCACGAAATAGGAAAGAGGAGAGACAGACGCCTGGCATAGCTCTCACTGTGAGATGTTAGCCTCTACCTTCAAGGGTACCAGAATAGGTGTACTCACTTATTTCAGCTCTTTCTTGCCTTCCAAAGAATTTCTCTAATCCATAAATAGCCACTAAATCTAGGTTAGACTAGTTGATAGGTGATAAAGCGCAGATAGATACCTGGATTGAGCTGTACCGTATCACGCATTTCTCCAGAAAGCACAGCTGGTAAACCCTTAATAGCTCCCAGCATGCATCCACTAATCTAGTGAACCATATCAGTTTTACCCCTCAAATTTTCAGATCTGAAATATGCACTTACATTGATGAAGGACTCTTGATGCCAATGTCAGAACGGTCCGTAAATATTCGAACAGAATACTAACCAATATGGTCATCAACCCATGATGGACCTCCACCACCATAGCCCTCAGCCTCTACCCATTTGAAGAAGTAATGGGCTACCTGAGACCCCATGCTGTGAGCAACGAGGGCCACCTGAAAGAAATTTTACGAGTTAGGAGCTTTTTCCAAAGACACGGAACGATTTACCATTAACCTTCTTTCCAGATAATCTGTGTGCGAGTTCTATGTGCGCCTTGAGTCGCGAGAAATAGTGATCCCGGACTTCAAGATTCAAGTATGCTAACCGCCAATCGTAGCTTGAGGGCAATGTCAGCTGCTGATCATATATAAACTCTGAGCTGGGTTGGTACCTTGCAGTATATGCAGATGTAGGGTCATAACCTATGGATGCGAGGTTCTCAAGTATCTTTGACCAGATCCAGTACCTAAGCAGAGTGAGACGACTAGTCGATAAAGAACGATGACGTAGAGATGATTACCCCGTGACAAAGAAATCCGTAGCATCAAATCCCATCGCGGCGCGCAGCTTTATATCAGGTGGATCTAGTCCATGGTATTTATCAAGCATTATATGTTGCTTCCGGGTATTTAAGCGTCCGATATTCATCAACCAAAATCTGTATGGACCAAATACCTTCCAACTTGCCCGATCTTCACAAATTAGACAAGCTACAGTCTGCCTCAGATCGGAAGCAACTAACCTGTGATCATCGCGCGCAACATCGACCAAGAACCCCAAAGGCGCTATATCAGTGAATTAGTAGTAGTAAGCAATCCGAACGACGCATAGAGAAACACCTTTCGGAAGTAGGGCCGACTCTTCTCCCCGGTACCCCAACTCTCCAGTCTGCTTTCGATTCAGCATTTTGTAGTACAGTGTGTAACAAGGTCTCACCAACCCCGTAGAAATAACACCAGGTATCTAACACCAAGAATCCTTCATTATTAGCGACAGCTCCTCCAAGACTCAGGCACAGGCTCCCTACCATCACTACCGAATGATTCACTACTAAACCTTCAGCCTTCAGCGCAAGCCCTGTCGAAAACGCATCATAGCTCACAGCTGCCTTTTCCCGTTGCGATATATCACTGGCCTCCTTCAGTATTCCCGCCGGTATAACATCAATAATCGAATCCAAGCTCAAATCCCTCAACAGTTCCAATCTGACCATGTCCTGATTCTTCGCCGCTGCCCCAGCAAGCAATAGTCCGGCGAGGCCTCCGATAGTGAATGTTAACCATGTCGAGCGCTTCTTTTGCTTTTTCGAGTGTGCATGACGTTTTGTAGCTTCCAGAGAATCGGAGTCCGCTTTGTCCGAGGACGACTCATGGTCTTCAACAGTAGGCGGTGATATGGGCTCGGTCTTAGACGGTTGAGCGGCTTTATCTCGGGGACGTAGTATCATCGTATCAGTGGATAGTTTGACGTTGAATTAGAGTATCTGTTCAGGAAGCTCTCGTCGCTAGCTTAACGTCATGCATGTGCCTAACCCAATTACATCACTGGTCTACATTCAGCCGCAAATGCCAAACCCCACCTCGTCTTTTATTTGCAACTGAAGAATTCAAAGAGCTTGTCAAGCAGTTTCGGATTAACTTGTGTCTGTCCCTCACAAGTGCCTTGGGCAACTATCGGGCGAGCAATGTACTAAAGCAGTTTCAGTCTATGATGAGCCAGCCCGCCGAGATCGATCCACTTTCGATTACATACGAGCGTTATGACCCAAAACAAGAAGTTACGCAACTTGAAGCCATCCGGTCCATGATATCCACGGATCTTTCCGAGCCATACAGTATCTATGTATACCGATACTTCCTTTATCAATGGGGTGACTTGTGTTACATGGTGAGAATTCTCCCAAGTAACTTCGGCAATGCGTCGGAAAGTTCATTGACAGAATATTGTTAGGCACTAGACAAGGGCCAACTAGTAGGAGTGGTAGTAGGGAAGCTAGAGGTTCATCGTGGGGGACCGTTGCGCGGTTACATCGCTATGTTAGCAGTCAAAGAGTCATATCGCGGGAATGGCATTGGTAACGGCCTTGCTCGGTCCCATATGAACGTAACACTACTGATATCCGCAGCAACGAAGCTCGTTCAAATGGCTATCGAGGCCATGGGGAATCAAGACGCAGATGAGGTAAAATGCCATATCTCGTACGCACACTCCCCTAACAAGACGTCTGATGCTGTAACCACGCAGGTAGCACTCGAGACAGAGATTACAAATACAGCCGCCATCAAGCTGTATGAACGGCTCGGCTTCCTCCGAAGCAAGAGGCTGCACAGATACTATTTCAACGGAAATTCAGCATTCCGTCTGATTTTATATTTGAAACCTAACCCCGGTTCTGCATGCTGTGCGGATGACTCGCACAACCACGATCATAGTCACGCTAATCAGGTGGACGACGATGTATCATAAATCGAAAATGGAAAGCGGGTATCTGACCACTAAAAACATCAATGTCATACATTCTGCCATATCCCATCTTAAGCGGAAGCTTGAACGACTCTGAATCCCGCGGTGACTGTCTTCTGAATATCTTCGTTTTTGTGCGGAAGCAGCGAAAGTGCATAAGCAACATCGTTCCATTGCCGTTCTGTTTCGCAGCGGGGAAGTCGGGCTGCAAGCTTTTCGGAGAGTTGTTTTGCGTGTTTGTCCTAGATACGTTAGCTTTATTCTCAATTAGAATATCTGGTATTACCTTTTCAATGAAGGAAGCCAGGAATTTTACTATTCGCTTCATTGCATCTTCTTTAAGATCCTTCTCTGCTGAAAGCAGGGAGAACATATCTACGAAATGGTTGTAAACAGCGTTATCTTTCGTTGCAAGCTCTGTGAAGAACATTCTCGAAAGATCTGCTATTCGTTTATCTGAATCTTCGAGACACTTCGCCATCTCACCTAACTGGCCCTTCACTTTAACCTGGCCGGCTAAAATTAGGAACGTAAGTGTCATCAAACAAGTTCGCTTTACCGACGCTTCATTGTCGTTAAGACGCCGGTACAAGAAATCAGTATTTTCATCGATAAGGTGGTTGAAGCAGACAGCCTTTGGCATATCCACGTTAGAGATTAAGCAACCCTAAGTATGAGGGATACTCACCATATCACCCAAAGCAATAACAGCGTTACTTCTTGTGATAGGATCTGTAGACCGCTCCATGATAGTAATGAGTAGAGGTAAATGTTCCTCACAGTACTCCGACGACACGCACATTAACTTTGCCATGCAAAGCGTTGCCTGAGCCAGAAGATTACGATCCTAGAGCCTGTCAATACATGGCACCTAGGATGGTCGAGCTTCTTACTGGATAGTTGCCACTGTAGGTGCAGATTTCCGCCACCAGAGGTCCAAAATTTGAAAGTAAAGAGTTTTCACCATAAAGCAGCTCCTGTTCACTAATCGAACTTAGATGACACCCAAAAGTTAGAGGCTATCATGGTGACGAACCGAACACGTGCAATGCCTTCCGTGAAATCATCTTCGGTAGTCCCACCAATGAGATCGAGCTCATCTTGTTCATCGTTCTCCCCCTTCTTTTTAGGAGTCCCTGCCTCTTTTGCTAGAGAAGATCAGACGGGTTAATCAACCGAGAGGAAAGAAATAGATACCCTTTTCTTGCTCTGTCTTTCTGCGCTTGAATTCAAGTTCCAGTATCTCAAGATGTACAATTTGTTTAACTAAAACATCAGCTGCAACCACAAACGCATGTTATCTCGAAGGACCTTACTTGCAACATGGCCAACGACGAAGAGTAACTGTGAGAGGGGAAAGAAAGATGCATCCTGCGGCACTCCTGATGACGCATCGGGTTCTTCAGATAGACCTGCCTCCTGCATGACTTGATCTTCGGCAGGGTCTGCAGGAAAGGGGACGGGTAATTGATTTTCGAACACGGTTTTAGTCTTCCGCTGGATGATCTCAGTGCAAAGCACATCTGGGTGTTTTGCGAGCGAATATATGGCGCTAATCACTTGCTCTGCTACGCTAAACCTAGTAAGGCCATTAGACATTATCAAATATCCTAGGATGAGACATACCAGTCTTTACTGTCAGATGGCAATTCTGCTAGTGATGCTAAACGGACAAGAATTGCATGATCATTAGGAAGCTTCCCCATCGAAGAAGGTGCATCTGCATTATCAATTAGAGAAAATGACACAGAAACATTGTCACCCACCTTTTGCCTTCCTTCCAACCGGACTAATATGTCTCAAAGCCAAGCAAGTGTATTTTGCAAGTCCTAGATCTGACCTTCCCAGAGGTCCAAGACCAACCCTAAGTATAGTCTCCAATTCTTTGATCACAATCTCCGGCTCTGCTAGCGCCAGCATCCCAAGTACTATTATAGCTCCTCGTCTTTGAGATCTCGAAATCTCTCGCTTCTGTACTCCATATATCTGCCAAAGCTTCTGAACTACAAGATCGGATATGTGGTTTTCTTTCATCATTTTGCTCAAAAGTTGTTCAAGGGACGTCAATTCTGCGGCGGTTGTATCAAATGTCAAGCTAATCATGTTGCGGGCGATGTAATTGGCGCATTCATTCTCAGAAAATGTATCAGGCGCATCGAAAAAAAGATCTTTGTATGTTTCAATAAGGTGTGCCTGGACTCCCTTGCCTTCGTCGCTGTTTCCTTTTGTCCAGATAAGGCGAAGCATTCTGCGGATGCCAGCCTGCAACAATTTACTGTTAGCATTTATGATTGACGATCAAAAATAGTTTTCTCACCTTAGCAGTTTCAACCTTATGCACATCAAGAGATTTGAAAAAATCCATCGCCTCGATGATTTCACTTTTATTTTTAGCTGATAAAAGCTGCATTACAACCTCTGACGCAGAATGAATGGTATCAATAAACCGTAGAGCTTCCACATAATATCTTCTTGTAAGCTGAAGCCTTGTGATTGTTTCTGTATTGTCCTGCTCGGGTTGGGCTGGAGGTTTATCAGACACCGCCTCTTTTTCCTGATGGTCCCCATTTTCATCATTTTCATCATCTGTCGCATCATCGAGCAGTTCGGGGTCCACGGTTTCGTTGCCGGGTGCCCCATTACCTGCCATCTCTTCAACAGGTGCTATCAGGGCATTGAGCTCCGCATCCAAGACCTCCAGTCGATGTGCCCACTCTGAACGTTTGAGAGTTCCTCCATGGAGTGCGCTGAATGGATGCGTGGCAATAAGCTTTGTTAGTAACTTGATTGCATACCTGCGCACGTGGCTGCTTTTGTCCTCTAAGCTTCTACAGGCAAGGTCTGCAGCCTTCTGACGACGCTTGGGAAACTTTGTATCGAGACTGCGTCACATGTTTTGTAAGTGATGAATTTGCGATTGCAAGGCAGTAGTTGACTTACTCCAGGAGCTTCGTAGAATACATCTGGATCGCTTTAGATCGGCAGTACGGATTAATGTCTAGGAATCGTTCCTCAAGTAGGTCAAAAAACGCATTCATCTGTGCCTTGTTGGTTTCACTTCTCTCGTCGTCCTTGGCGAGTTCCACAATTAGGTTTCCGGACACCTCAATAACAGCATTCCGTAGGTTATAAGACTACCATAATCAGCCGATTTGTTTCTCAGAACAATTGAAAGCAAAGTCGCCTACTCACTTCACTCTCCAGAAGCTTGATAACCAATGTCATCTGTTTCATTACCAACCGTGGCGCTCGTTCAGACAATGACATGATGAAGCCTGATACAGACTTAGGTCCTTTAGAATCATTACTGTTGAACTCTTTATTGCTCAGCTCCTTTAAGATCTCATCCACGAGCTGTGGGTAGTCATATTGTTCAGACAAGATTTGGAGGAATTCAGCCATGGGCTCCGAGAGATGTTCGAAGTAGGTGAGATTTTGAACGATGGACGTTTGAGCACCTATGATTGTTAGATACAGCTGAGCATAAGGAAACTTATCAACCTGCCGAAAGCGTGTCCGTGGTGTTTTACTGTTATGCATAGGACCTTGAAGACATGCATTTTGATTGTTTCATTTTTCACCCTCTGCTCGTTCTCTAATATTAAATAGACTGGTCGTGTGAATAGACTGACAAACGTATCTCTCTCAGACGTCGTCACAAATACCCGCAATAGCTTGAGTTTCAGGGCCTTGCACATGACCTCAAGCGCGGCTTTTAACTGCACCGTGGAGTCCGATGACTGATTAGGCCCAGCCTTGCCCTTGCCTTTTCCTTTTCGACCTCTTGCCGCTGATGTTGAAGTGCTAGGCTTTTCCGATGCTCGGGATTCTAGTCCCGCGACCACCCACTGTAGTAGGAAACCGTAAATTTCTAACAGCTCGCGATGCTCCTTGATGCTGTCTTGTTCGTCGCTTTCGATATCTTGATTCACGATGTCTATTTCAGCGGATAGCCCGGATACTATGATATCCAAGACCTTCCCGGCAGCCGGAGCTGGAATTGCGGGGAAATATCTATTTCATATTCAGCGCTGAAAGTAAGAAAACGGATATGATAGGGCCTACTTTAGCAGACACTGCAAGGAGTCTAGGACGGAGCATTTAGCAATCGCATCGGGATTCTCGACCAGTGAATCTATGATAGGGTCTAGAATTTGGTTGATCTGAGCATTAGTTAGACTTTCTAGGCTCCCTTCGGCATCCAGAAGTTCCTGATCGGCATCGGGACATGGGACAGAAGCAGGATCGTCATTGTAGTATTTGAGAGAGGTGTTTAAATCGAATGAGGCCCGTTCATCGTCCATGCTGTCAGCTGTAGGGGATCTGCGCGAGTAGCCTGAAGGATGGTATTGGGTGTAACCCTACTATTGTACTATTGTACAGAGTGTAATGGTGGTGTGGTAGCGTATAGTATAGTATGTGCCGTGCCGTATCGTGCCGTATCGTGTCGGTGGAGTCGTTGGAGGAGTGAAGCGACAAAGCAGTATTATGTTGCTATGCAGGTGTTTCACAATGTTGGTAGGGTGCACTAGCGAGCAGTTCGCGGTGTCACGATTCCATTCCATCCCTGTCGCGCGTCAACCGGGTACTTAGTCGATAAACAACCATTAGCAATTAAAACAACACCACCGTCTCGTCTTCCTCCACCTCCACCTCTACCAATCTCGACTCGGTTCTTCAGCATTTGGCCTGCGGACAGATCTTTCCCGCCGATACTTATCTAGCCATGGATCCACCCCGCAAGAAGTCCAATGCGTCGCCCTTCCCCCCCCGGTTGCCTCGGCGGCATCTAATCAATCATGTCAGCGATGACGGATCAGCGTTGACCAGTGACGAGCACCGCACGATGGAAGAGATGGCTAGAAGAGACCCCGAATTGGCATCTCTGGTAGCCAACAAGAGACCGTATGCTCACGCCACTCCCCGTAAGCCTATGATCTCCTCTGCAGCTGGAACACGGGGATCCAATTCCCAGCCAGAAGAAGCAGACCACAGTGAGGAAGATGGGGGAGAGGAAGGGGAGGAAGAGGAAAAAGGAGATAGGGGAGAGGAGGGGGAGGAGGAAGGGGAGGAAGAAGAGGCAGAAGAAGAGGCAGAAGAGGCAGAAGAGTACGAAGAAGAGGCAGATAACAACACAGTTTACGAGGAGATGGACCGTGACCAGGAAGATCAAGACGAGGAAGACCCTGCTGAAACAGAGGACCTCCGTGAAGGAGAAATAGAGGAGGAGCGACCCGTGGCAAAAGATGACCACCATAGTAACAATCATATTCATATTGACAAATTGTCGCGGAGCGGCATGCCCCAAACTACACAAGGGTCTAAAGCCCCGCGTCTACGCCAAAGGCCTGCAACATCACGCACCCCAAGCTACGAGCAGGTTTCTGAGGATGATCAAACAGAAGGCGGCAGCACTGAGGATGAAGACGGACGATCAGTATACTCGGACTTTGCTGAAGAGAAAGAGGAATTACCAACTGATCCCTATATCATTGAAGAACTTGAAAAATTCCAAGCTACATTTCGCGGTATCGAAAAGCGATTTAGGTTAATAAACAAGATTGGAGAAGGTACATAACCCAACAACTCGCCGAATGGTACCTTCGTACCTGCTTCGTCACCACGCTGAATATTGCTTGACAGGAACATTTAGCTCGGTATACAAAGCGGAAGACCTCTTGTACGACAAATATGACAACAGTTGGGACTTTGAGGATGGTCCTCAACAAGCAGGCGCTCGTCCTCCAAAATACGTTGCAATCAAAAAGATCTATGTTACCAGTTCACCAGCCCGGATACAGAACGAGTTAGAACTTCTCCATGACCTTTCTGGGTGTAAAACTGTTGTTCCACTTATCACGGCATTCCGGTATCAGGACCAAGTTGTTGCCATACTTCCATACTTCCCACATGTAGATTTTCGGGTCTGTCTATCCCACCTGTCGCAGTGGAGCATCACTGCTGATGTAAAAACTGTAGGAATACTTTAGGAACCTCACAATAAATGATATGGTATTATACTTCAAATCACTCTTCAGCGCCCTCTCTCATGTCCATGCACACGATATAATACACCGTGATATCAAGCCAACGTATGAGTCTCCATTCCCTTGGGAAGTCCAGATTCACGGTCCTAACCTATAGGCCCGATGCTCTAGTAACTTCCTGTACGACTTCTATAAAGGCCGGGGAGTTCTTTGCGATTTTGGGCTAGCGGAGGTATGATTTCTGTAACTTGAGGCGTTAAAGTTTAAACTAATACTTCTATCTTGTCTTATTAGCGAGAAGGAACAGACTCCTCCTTCTGTATGTGTTCGCAATCACCGAATGAACGCAAAGAACACCGGCTACCATCCGCCCTAACTGCTCTTTCTCAAGGCTACCCAAAGAATGATTCAAGGTTCGTTCACTTGGTGTGCAGTTGATGGCTCTATTAACATAGTACAGACCATCAAGACGGGCTAATAGGGCGGGTACTAGAGGTTTCCGAGCACCGGAGGTTCTCTTCAAATGTACCAATCAAACGACAAGTAAGGCGGACCCCATTTTCCACCGATTTGAAGCCGCCTAACTGTACAGAAATCGACATATGGTCTGCAGGAGTGATATTACTCACCATCCTGTCCAAGCGCTTCCCGTTCTTCAATTCCTCGGATGATGTGGACGCAATAATTGAGATTGCAACGATATTTGGCAAGGCAAAAATGAGGCAGTGTGCCGCATTGCATGGTTAGAATCATTTTCTGATGTTAGACTGTTGCGCGATTTAACTAACTGTATTCTAGGCTGTATCTTCGAAACAACCATTCCCACAGTCGGTGAGAAAGGTTTCACCCTGGAAAAGATTATTCTTTGGGCGACCAATCGCACATCGGGTGGGTCCAGCAGTGGTAGCAGCGACCAAGAAAGACTTCCCCCCGGAGAAGCATTGGCATGCCAATTCCTAGCACGTTGTTTTGAGCTTGACCCAGCCAAACGTATATCTGCAGATGAAGCGTTGCAACATGAATTCCTGAATTATTACGAAGAGCTACCATCGGATGACGAGGAGGGTGAGGAAGATCCGGAAATGGGAATCTAAGATATCTTGGTTGCTACAGTACTTTAGCATTGCCTGACCCTTGTTTTTGGGGCTAGGTTCATTTGATGTGTAATACCCTCTTTTTTTGTCTATGGGCATGCGGTTTTGCTTCTTCACTGGTTCAATAAATTCCTCCCCAATGTAATCCCGCCATTAGATGCAAGAAGCTTTGCAAGGCTACTACCCTGTAAATAGGAACCAATTTATCACTCGAAGCTCTACTTAAAGATATCTAGAGGTTCCAAGAGATAGCTTAGACGAGCACTTTTTCATATTGAGATCAAGTATACGATGGTACATTAGGTCAATGGACATCACATCCTTGGTCTATTCCATTTAGAAAACCAAGGGCAAAGGTTTCCAGCAAGTATTCGCAGGGAACCTAGCACGGGTTTGCCCAAAGGTCTCTCGTCATTCTGAATGCTGCTCCAGGGCTTGGAGTGCTTTCTCGAAAGTGGCTGTCAATGCCGCTGTGTCTTCTAACCCAATACTGACTCTCACCAGGTTCAACTCGACGCCGAATTGCGCAGCCTGACACAATCAGCCTTTGATAAATACTGGGTCGCATAATAACCTACCCATTCAAGTTCCCCATAATGGGCTAGGAGGGTATATGGTGAGCTCAAGGTGAAGTTGGTCCCTAAGCTTGGTCCTTTGGCAGTCTTTATCTCATCGAAGAATAGAACTGCGTCCTCCGTAGTGTAGAATGTTATGCTCAGAAGTCCACCGTAACCTCTGTCCGGACACCGACAATTGTCATAAAACTCCTTTGTCGGACTGCATTTCGGATAGTAAACCTGTTTAACTGGACCGATATGGTTGGCGGGGATAAATAATTGGTAGGACTGAGTGGTACGTACTCTTTGGTTGCTTGAGGAGTAAGTCGCACACTGCCTCGGCATTCGCGTTAATCCTTTCAATCCGTGATATAAAATCCCGGCTGTTCCGTTCAAGAAACAGTGCGTCTTCCCCCCAAAGGTTGTCTTCGTAGTTTACTTTCAGGTTTTCTTGGAGCAACGAATAATATGGGCTTTTCGGGTTAAGCACCAGACTGATAACCATAAGCAAGTGCCTCACGAGTAATACAATTGGGACCTACCTTCCCCCCATAACGTTACTTTCACCACTGAAAACCTTTGTCAAACTGCTGACAACAATATCGGCATACGGTAAGACATGTACGTTCAAGAAACTGCCAACTGTTTCGTCAACGACAACTGCAAAATTGTACTTGTCCGCAAGTTCGCGGATCCGGCGTAAATCAGGCGATTTCAAAAGAGGGTTCCCCGGAAACTCGCAGAATAAAGCTAGAAAACGCTCTCCAGACTCCAACCTCCCCTCGAAATCGCACAAGTCCTCCTGGGAACCATGACCATAAAATTGACATCCGGGTCCAAATTTTTGTAGTATTTTCAGAGTATCGACGTATGGAAATCTACTCGAGTAAGCAAAGCCGATATAATATGCCACTCTAAACTTACCCATAACAGACACTCTTCTCCGGACCCCGAGCCTCCAGTAGCAGTCGATGCGAGTTAAATATGGCGCTCATCCCGCATGGGAATAGATAGACATCATCCTTGGTAAATCCATCCACATCTCTACTGCCCTCCTCAGACAAAACGATGGCATCATTCAGCCCAACATTTGACCTAAGAGTCCCTGCTATTCTTCTCCGGACTGCAAGTTTTGCGTTACTGGCAAATTCGACCCCAAGGTTGCGTCCAAAACGTTCCTCGACAAAGCGAGATGTATCTGGTCCATCGGGTAATAAACGTGACAGCTTGAAACACTCTTTGTCCATAGATCCTTTAGAGTAACGCTTCGGGCCCTTAGGTGGTCTGTTGGATAGATCGTTCAACCCCTTCTCAGTCAAAAAACCATCTTCCAGTTCCCGCTGACAGAATTCTGCTCGGCGACTGGAGACTCCATCCCCCGAGTGCTGCCAGAACTGCTTGGCCACCTTAAACTCATCGATGGGAAAGAAGACAGCGGACAAACCGGACGATATGCATGTATCTTGACCCACGAGAGGCGTAAGCTCGATGACTCTAACCGACGGCGGTGGTACGGTAGGAGAATGTTGTTTGACGAACTGTCGACACCGGAAAGAAATTGAGGGGGATGGAAATAACATGCAATCTTCCCCGGTATGACCGTACCGTTGTAACATTGTAGAGGCCAGTTTTCGGATGCTTTTGTGTATAAAGAACCTACCAGTGAGTCAGTAGAAATACTCCAGAGGTATTGTAGCCGCGGGAACGGTGTAACCTTGGGTATCCTGTCTGCATCTTACTCACGACCCACTCTTCACCTTCTTCGTACCCAACATTGGCCCTCCAAGTGGGTAAGGAAACACTAACGGCCTTGGGTTGTCTTCATCAGCAGCTATTTGGACCGACTGGGTGGGGGGCTCACATGCTGAGTATCCTCAGGGATTGGTACACCAATTTCTCCCGGCATTGCTGCTTGGTAAAGGTAAGTAATACAAAGGCACAGTAGATTCGGTCTTCATATAGGGTTGGGTGGGGTACTGTGAGGTACTAAGCACGTTAAGCTTTATGTGGCGGGGTATGCTGTCGCACAAGAGGCGAGATCAGAGATGTCTTAGCTTCCACACATAGAGTACTATACAAACTTCAATAAAAGCAGGGTCTTCATTCTTCCGATATTTATAGCCTTCTGTGTGCCACAACTTACACTGGTCACTCTCCATATGGCCAACAGCCCGAATGATTAACCGTTGTGTAACTAGAACACTTGTAGTATAGCCACCTCATTTCAGCAGTCGTTGCAACACTCACGCCATAGCACCATCCAAGATCGCCGGTACTCGGGAACATCAATCCTTCGCAATGATAAGGATACGTTGAACTCGAAGCAAGTCACCACCATACGCACAGATGAGGGAGACTGACAAGTCTCTCCAACAAGGCGATATCTATCACTCTTGTCGAAGCTGCAGAAGCACAGGCTACCTCACTAGAGTTAAGCATTCCAACGCCGTAAAGGAGTTGATTGCTGCGACAACACTGAAAACTGAGATGCAATGAAGAAAGGATGTGTATACAAGAACTACGGACGCTGGGGAATAAAGCCGCAAACCACAAGAACCAGGTACAACCTACTCCTGCTGGGTGGGGTGCTTTAAACATCACCGCTCTCGTCATCACTATCAGAACCTGCGAACTCGCTGGCTAAACGCAAGCGCTACATCCAGTAAAAGTCCACGTCAGAGCCCGCTTCTCAATCTGCATTATGCTTCAATCTTTGCAAATACTCGCTAGTTGTTAAGGGGTGGCAGCAGGACAACCATCGAGGGAGGCATCACACAAGCAAGTCATTCGACATGGCTACTAGTGTGATTCATTCGAAGGACCAAATCTCACTCTTTAACAGATACTGAAGATATATGGCGGAGTGAACCTAGCTCCTCGCATAATCAGACGCAGTTATCAGTTTTTGGGAAAGTTTATTCATTGAGCAGAGCGATGATGCGGTGGCTTGTGATACGGAGGTGTCGGCCGCGGGTCCTTTGCCACTATAAATGATGCCGTGGGTATTCTTTGCGCCCTAAGGGAAATAGATACTACGCGGACGAATAAAGGAGCACAAAAGAGGAATACTTATAACGCATAATGGCGAATAGCTCTATATAGCTTGTACGACGTCGCCCAACCAAAAGCAAAATACACACACCCTCGCTACTGTGGCTGTATCACGAACTGAAGAGAAGGCACAAAAAGAGGCATCTATATGAGTCCTTCGTCAAAGAGTGATGAAATAGATTTATTGGTGATGGATGGTTGATGTTGGGCTTCTGAAAATATAAATACAGCCCATAGCAAACATGCAAACAATCAAAAGAAAGGCACCGTATTCTGCCCATCGCCGCAATGGTATATAAGACCGAAGAACCTGTAACGTTACCCAAACTCCCATTCATAAAACCAGAGTAATCAGCGGGTGCCCTGCAACGTTCACCTCATTCTCTACTATTTCGCTTCACTTCCATCACAGTGAGTGACATTCGGTGATTCCAAGGCCACAGTCTTCGACCTCTCACAAACCAATAGCGCAGTTAGATGCTGAAAAATGGGGTTATTGCAAGAAGCAATCCCAGAGGTTGCTAATACCGCAACGCACTGTCTAAACAGAACCATGAGTGGGTATGACCTCTGGGCTTAGAGAGGGGTGCATCCTATCGTTGAGCTTCTAACATAGGCGAAAATAGATAATTAGAGATGGTTATAAGAAGGAATGCTCAATTTCATATGTATCATCATTATCCGAATAGGGCAGGTTAGTCTTACAGATGAGTATATATCGGGGAGCAAGGATCAAACGGTCAGTAGCCCAGGGACGCTGGAATCTCTGTGGTAAACGCTGTAATATGGATGAACTGCGTTCTTTAATCGATGCGGGCTGCAAAAACAAAGAAAGAGAAATCATATATTTCTTGCCTGTCGAGTGATAGAATGTGAGCTATTCCATTCAAAACCGTGGATCTTCTGCCATAATTAGGATGTAATGCGTACGCTTCGAATTCAGGTTAAGCAATGGTCTCGGGCCTCCTGTAGCCTGGATATCTTTCATACACTACTGTTCCACTCCTGAATCTCATTTATCTTTGCGGTACGTACGATTCGGTATGAAGGCTTTGGTCCAAGCGCTTCCTTTGCGAAGCAGAAGGATGCATGAGCGTTCCTCTTTGTTTGGCGCTTTTGTGTGGACACCCTTAAAGGTATCAGTATCCTTGTGCCTACGGTGCGTGCAGTGATTGCAGCACACAAAAGTAAGCACCCAGCCACTTGCTTGAGTACTTGTAGTAATGCCACTTATTCGAAGACTTAGGTATTTGTCGAATTTTGGAAGTTTTGGAAGAAAAAGGCGCTAACAGCCGCCATACCCAAACCTCCAGCCAACCACTCACTCTGCTGCCCCTCTTTCCAACTGCTGCTTCCTCACCTCACCATCACCTCACCTCACCTTCACACCCCCAGGTCTTTCTTCAGCTCTCTCCTATCGCTTTACTTTTGCCTCATACTTACTTCCTTACATTACCCCCTAAAGGGTAGGCGTTCACTTCTTTTCTCATTTCTTCACTTCTTGCTGTCCGACACTCGCCCGCCGTTCACTGTTCCAATTATTTAGACTTCAGGTCGCTGACCCCACTCCTTGTCTAGAGTTCTGCTACTCAAACTCCGCCCACACGACATAACTATGGCTCTCAAGAGAATCACTAAGGAGTTGACCGATCTCGGAAGGTATGATTTTTGGTGTTGGGCCGTAGCGCCATCATTTGTCTCTTCATAGAGGCGAAGACGTTACGTGGGCTCCGATGCACACGATCGTTTTCGTGGATGTCTATACTGATACAAACCTGTCGTTCTGCAGAGATCCTCCCTCATCCTGCAGTGCTGGGCCTATTGGAGACGATTTGGTATGTTGCTCTTGTCCACTAGGTGTATGACGTGGGTCTGTCATGGTTCTTTTGAAGCCCCCCCCCCACCCGGAAAGAGAGCATGGCAGCCCTTGAGCTTCCACTGTTTCTTTTCGGAGCTCTTTCAATACCGGTCTCTAACGATGTCTGTAGTTCCACTGGCAAGCGACTATTATGGGTCCTGTATGCTACCCTCGACAGTTTCCTACGTTTTGCCACCTGACAAATGCGGTGCGGAATAAACAATGACGGCAGATGCTGACTATTTATAGTCCGACAGCCCATACTCCTCCGGCGTATTTTTCTTGAGTATCGCATTTCCCACCGACTATCCATTCAAGCCTCCGAAGGTTAACTTCACCACTCGCATCTACCACCCCAACATCAATGCCAACGGCAGTATTTGTCTTGACATTTTGAGAGATCAGTGGTCTCCAGCACTTACCATCTCGAAAGGTTGGTTCAATAGTTCTAACATATGGATCTGTGTCTAATATTCTCCAGTCTTGCTCTCGATCTGCTCTATGCTCACCGACCCTAACCCCGACGATCCATTGGTGCCTGAGATTGCGCACGTCTACAAAACCGATCGTGCTCGGTATGAGGCAACTGCCAGGGAGTGGACTCGGAAGTATGCTATTTAGGATTTGCAAATGTGGTTCTTTCCACCTATTCTAATGGCTTTGGTGTTTTTTTGTCTCTGTTCACTGTACTCAGCCGGGTTGATACGATAAATGGTCTTCCTTTTTTGTCGTTGATGACCCACCCCGTATAGTATGGAGTGTGAGGTAATGGTGCAATGATCGGTAGCATGGTTGTGTGTGACGAAATCATGACAGTGGAGTTATCGGTGGCTCGAGGGTTATCGTTCATTCGCTAGAATACGGGGCGTGGTGTCGTATATCTTTGATTTCACCGTGTTTCTCAGTTGCAATCGATGATGCTCAAATGCTATTTCTCCTACCATCATGTAGCTCATGTAGAATGTGAAAGCCAAAATGACAGGTGCCCACTAAGTGCATTTCCAGTTATCGAGTATAGATATATGTATGTGAGTAAAGGAGTTCGACTGATCACTCTTTGCTAAATGATATCTTAAAATACCCACAGCGAATGCGCCTACCAGTAACGCCATTATCGCAGACCTAAAGAAAAAAGCTTAATCGTCACTAAGATAAACGCGCGCAACAGAGTTCTTGCCCAAAATAGTGACCGCTCTGTGAGCGAAAGCTTCGTAATCCACCTTGCGTTTCTTTGCAATTGTAAGAAACGTTTCGTCTGGAGGTGATCTCTCTGGTACGATTGCCAGAAGGTTGAAGAGGAGTTCGCCTTCGGCGTATCTTGAAATGCGTTCTTGAACAGCAGGGCCGACGTGGATGAGCCAGTCATCTTTTGAGCAGGTACCTGGATGAAGCATGTCAGGTTCTGGCAGGGGGATAGTAGGGGTGTGGGGTGGAGGACTGACGTAAACGCACTGGCTGTTTCTTTAGGCCATCCAATTCATAAAGTGTGTCACCAACATGTACATATGCGATAAAATGGAATACTTCATCTTCACTATCTTCACCATCACCCGCTCCTGTATTACGGGGTTTCTTGTTGGCAACGTCGGCGAGATTGATATCGACATCCACCATTTCAGATTTCCTGGCAGTCTTCAGCGAGATTCGGCTTTTGAAATGCGCCAAAACTCACCTGGCAAAGCTGTTGTGGATGTTCCGTATATGCTCGTAGTTTGCTACAGCCAGGCCTTTAAGGGGTGGTGTCAATGGCTGGCTGAAGTCTTTGAACGATTGGAGCTCTGGGCTAAGTTTAACATCGCTGTTGAAGACGATGTTGAGGAGTGCAAGACTGGCGCATGCGTTGTCAATCACCTATGGTGCTCATGGTGAGCTCCGAGCATTGCGATCGCGGTATACATTGTGGGATGTACTTGATTGGCAAACCAGACGTTCTCGGGACAGGTCGTTTCGACATTGTCGATAGTTTCCGGCTTCCATCGGAACAGAAAAATCATACCATGAGCTGGGCTAAAGGCATATCAGCACAGCAAGATCATCGTGCAGGGGGGAAGTAGACCTCATGGCACGGAGAGAATGTGCGTCGAGGGCATAAATCTCTTCAACTTGAGCTCCGGATACTCCAATTTCTTTCATCAGCTCGTTGAAAACAGCCTAGAGACAGTGTCAAGGTCCGTAGCAGAGAATAAGGAATATGTAGTAACCCACAGGCTCGCTTTCCACCGTACACCATCCAGGCCATTCTGGAGCTTTCTCTGAAGCTGTGGTATTCTGAATTTCGGGGGGTGTTTCTATTTGCGCCAATGTATCTTCCTTCTGGGATGGAGAATCGAGTTTGAGACGTTTAGAGTGGGAATTCAAAGATGATGAGAAGCCTGTCATCGACTTTGCCTGTTTCTTGGGAGTCATTAGTGCTATTGACAAAGAAGTGTAAGGTAGTTGAGATAAATGAGTAACGTGACGGAGTCAGTTAAAATTCAGACCAGAAGATAATGGCTCAATAGCTTGGGTCTCTTTCAGAGCGCATCGCTTTCACTCATCACTCATCACTGATGCAGCCCCGATTCACGCACACCTTTATTGATTGCTCAGATATTAATTTTATTTTCTCACTCTACACTAAACATTGTTGGCGTGCTGAATCGACCCCTGCAGTTGCTGTGTTGATTCTCCGGACAGGTGTTACACCGCCAAAAAAACCCCGGCTCGCGTCCTCTTTGCCAAATGCAACAACCACAACCAACATCTCCTTAACCTACAGTGCAGTACATACCGACCGTTACCAACCTCCTACCGCCTCACCCGCTCCTCTCTTTGCACTGTCTCGTTGATGGCATAAGAATATGAGCAACGATACTCCTGACACTCCGCGGCTGGCGTCGTCCTTCCCCGAAACACCAGCGCGACCTCCAAATCACTCTCGCACCTCAACACGGTCATCATTTAGACCTTTATCACGACGGGCGTCGCCAGCATCCTCACAAACACTGCGCGCGGACTCCACTACAGGACCTTCGTCATCCTCACCACTGCCCCCTACGATATCTCCTGTGCAGGTACAGTCGATTAGTGATGAGTACGAACCACTGATTCCCCTCAATGTTCTCGATGCGCCGACCCAGAGATTGTATGCAATCGCTATCTTCGGAGCCTTACAGGCATACAAGTTTTATGATTTGTCGCGGCTTTATGCCGATGACGGGGAAATAACGGTGGTCTGGTTTTACATGAAATGGTTTCTTTTGGATGCGGGATTCTTTTGGTATCTACCTATATTTAAGGTACCGTGGCTACGCTTCCGCCCATCCGTCAGTCTATATTGCATATTGTCTTTCGTTCTTTTCGATTTTGCATTGCCTCACATCTCGAGCGCTCCGTTTGCTACTATGCTGGCCGGCGCATGGAAACTACTCTACGACCGGGAGCTATCGATTTCAGAGAGGCGTGTGAAATGGGGTGACATCATCCATAACGACACTCATATCATGGGAAAATATACGGTCCATATTCTACCGGAAGGTGTTGCAAAGTTGAATCCAGAAGGGCACTGTTTCTGTCTCGGTCCTTCATCACCCACCGTCACAGTACCAATTAAGATTAACGGAACTCAACCCATAAACATTCAGCTCACTCGGATTGATCTTGAGGGAGCCACAGTAGATACAATGAATCTGTCGCAAAAGGAGATCAAGAAGTTGATCTCGAAGGCAGCTCGTGAGGAAACGCCTGGTCTGCGTTACCTTCCCTATACTATCAAGCAGCCTGGTCTTTACCGCTTGACCAAGGTCAGAGACGTTTCTGAACTTGATGTGCGAGTTCATTCTTCCCATGCGCTGGTTGTGGCCTGTCCCAAGGCAACTATCAAGATGGCTTCCGGTGCGAAAAAGGACGTCTGTATGAATGATATGTCAAACCTTTCCGTTCAGCTTGAGGGTCTGGCGCCGCTATCGGTCACCTATAGCCGCGTTATCCGTGGGAAGCCGACGACTTTGAGTGTGGGAAGGATTCATCCAGAGAACTACGACTCGCCGCTTCTTAGCGGCTTTAGCATTGACACGCACTTGGCCGAACACGAGTACAAAGACCTCGCTACTTGGGCCAAGCGTAAAACTCTTTCAGTGCCTCTTAACGATTCGATGACTTCGACTGGCGATTGGCTGTATGAGATTGATCAAGTTACTGATGGCTGTGGCAACTTGGTAGACTATAAAGCCCACCAAGAGGAGGGAGACGCCTGGCTTCCTAAGTTCAGCGGGCTTGGACATAAACTTGTGGTGCATGACCGACCCGTAATACGCTTCGATGGCTGTGATCCCCAGAACCCACTTGCCCTACCTAGAGGAAGACAGGCTGCCTTGCCTCTTCGTCTTGAGAGTCAGGGAGCCGACGCTCCCTATCGACTGAAGTTTGATTTTACACCGTCTGATCAACTTGGTTCATCAACGGAGCACTCGACAAATCCCCAAGTGAAGGAGTTCACTATGAAGAGCCCGTCTGATTATCAATGGATCAAGGAACCTGGTCTGTACAGCATTCGCAAAGCTTCAAGCTCTTACTGCTCTGGGGATGTTCTGGAACCAGCTAGTTGTCTTGTCATCACACCACCAGAACCGAGTGTAACAATGGAACACGACGAAATATTGGACAAATGCACCAAATCATCAATTGGACTCAACTTGGATCTTACCCTTGTGGGAAGCCCGCCATTTACGCTTTCATACCGAGAAATCAAGGACAATCGGCCACCGGTAGTTAAAACGGTTCGAATTGATCGCACTAGACACCAGGTCAGATTTACCCCTGAGGAAGACGGGCACTATACATACGAGTTTTTCAGCTTGAGTGATAAGAACTACAATGCAATTAAGATAGACCCTGCCACCCACAGGATTGTACAGACTGTCAAGCCGATTGCTGGAGCACACTTCATCAACCTAAGCGGGCGGAAAACAGCTTGTATAGATGAACCGGTAGAGTTCGACGTTAAAATGCAGGGGGCTGCTCCTCTAACTCTTCATTATGATTTGATCCATGGCGGAAGACGCACTAGAATCTCCGATCGGAACATCACAGAACAAATCTACACTATCAAGACGCCTCCGCTGTCTAATGGTGGAGAATACTCTTTGGCTTTGACATCTGTGGAAGATCAAAGTGGGTGTAAGGTGTTTTTGGAATCTGAAGCCAAGATCAAAGTGCGCTTCCAGAGACCAAAGGCCCAGTTCTCTCCGGTAGAGAGTAAAATGGCTGTTCGGGCATTAGAAGGCAAAGCGGTTAAAATCCCTCTACGGTTAACTGGAGAAGGGGTAAGTGATCTCGCCTTTTAGATATTTGAGGGTTAGTAGTTTGCTAACAGTGCACCAGCCTTGGTTTGTCAAAGTTAGGAACATTGATAGGGATGAAACCTCGACAGAATTTAAATTCGAAAACCCCAATAGTGTGCTTGTGGCTACGCAAGTCGGTACTTACCAAATCGAAAGCGTTCGCGACAGTGGATGCCCAGGAAACGTCCTCAAGGCCCCGCATGATAAGTTTACAGTAACCACAATCGAAAGGCCTAAAGCCCGACTTCCGCTGTCAGGGGCAATCACCGTAAAAGATGACATCTTTCTCAGAAAGCCAGTCTGTGAGGGTGATGAAGACTCAGTAGAGCTGGCTTTCATGGGACAACCTCCGTTTACTGTTGATTACGAGCGCATTTATCGGCCGGAAGGAACTTTAAAACGCCAGATTGATAGAGTACAAGATAAGTTGACTGCAGGGTTATCCACTACTTCAGTGAAACTTGAAACTTTAAAGGCTGGACTTTATGAATATCGGTTCTTTCGTCTTTCTGATGGCCTCTACGATGACCCGCGGGATCGTAATATGCAATCTCCCATTGTACTTCAACAGACAGTAAACTCTAGACCTTCTACTGCATTTTTGAATCCCAGCAAAGTGTACAAATATTGCTTGGATTCTGCTCCGCAAGAGGACAGCATCATCCCCATTCAACTCGTGGGGGTATGTTGAAAATTCTATTAGTTTGTGACCTTACTGACACGGCGCTAGACTCCTCCATTTGCTCTTACTATTCACATCAAGCACCATAGCACAGGTAAAAAGGATGTGGTTCACCTACCCAATATCGACTCCAATCACCATGATTTCAACATCCCTCCCCACGCTCTTACCCTTGGAGACCATTCTGTGAGTATTCACAAAGTTAGAGATGGCCGTGGATGCACGCGTAGGACCGATGACGGACCACATGTCACAGTGGCGGTGGCAGATATGCCAACGATTTCAGCGGCAGATCAACGCACTGATTACTGCGTGGGTGAGAGAATCGCCTTCACGCTGGCTGGGTTACCGCCATTTGCGATCGAGTACAAATGGAATGGCGAAACTATGCTAGCTACCAATCAACCATCATCTTTTGTGAGAGTTGCGGAGCGACCAGGAAACTTTACTATTACGGGGCTGCAGGATAGTGCCAGCGATTGTAAGGTTGGGGTGGATATTGGCAGGACAATACATGAAGTTCCTTCGGTCAGGATTAGTGAGGGTACTTCGGTTGTGAAAGGAATCCCTGAAGGTCAGTGATCCCTTCCTGTGCAGACCTAGATGGAGGAGCTGCTGACACATGGCGTAGGTGATCAAGCGGAGATTAAGTTCCGGTTCTACGGAACTCCTCCATTTACGTTTACGTACACGAGGAGTGCGATCGCAAAAAAGGGCCAGAAACCAAGGGTATTGGAGAGCCACAGTCGTACGGCGGAGGATTATCATTATAGCATGTTCGCATCGCAAGAAGGAACCTATGAGGTAACATCGATTGAGGATAGATATTGTTCTTACCCGGCGTCGAATGGGCGGAAATCTTGATAGGCCACTACCCTATCAGGTTGTAATTTTTGGATGAGAAGTTGGAGGGTAGAAGACGTGTGTAACACTAAAAGTGCATGATCGGGAAACAACGGCGTCCTTGGTATATATTTCTATTTGTTCTCTTGCTCTTTGTCGTTAGGTAGCGATAGCTTTCTCGATCGCGGTGGAAATTTCCGCTCGCTTGTCACATTTCTACTGTATAAATATAAAATACATGTTTAAGACCACCTATCATATCACACGTCTCTATTCACGATTCACTACTACTTTTGATACTAATTCCCCGCCTACCCGCGAAATCTCGTTCAAGATGGCGTGCTTATTGAGAGCCACATTCAGATCCTGGTGTCCTAAGGTTAGTGCGACTCACTTCCTATCACTCGAAATCTGGGAACTAACCTCATCTCCACCTGTAATAGGTACAGTTGAGTATCCAAGACCCGGCTTCCACTTTCTTGCATTAAACGGTATCCACACACCACCCACTACTGGTTGTTCTAGGCCGTGGAAGAATATTACGCTGTTTTTATACATACTCTGTTGAGTACTGTCAGCGCGGTGTATCATCAATGATCATTCATTCAGAGAACATACGGATATCTCTTCCACGTAATCTGTACAAGGATCAAAGCTCAGCCTTGCAATATCCTCTGCGGTGACACCCTCAACATCTACCTGGAGATTCTTGTATTTCTCGACGTGCTGCTTCTTCCCCTTTCGTGCAATATACTTCGGATTCAGTTGCAGTACGAAATCAAAATCTCTGGTGCCTAGCGCAAAAAGCTTCTGGATTCCGAGCTCGAGACTAGATCGTTTTACCGCTTCATCGACGGCCATTGCCAATGCTGTTATCCTTGCAGCTACAACCTTCCGAGGTCGGTTCCCCTCTGTCCAGAGCGAGAGTGTGCGGTCATGACTAGAGGCCACAAACATGGCTACATGGTTCATAGCCGGATCCTTCTTTCTCATTATCTCAAAGTTTGAACGGATCTCTGCAAAGTCATCCGCTTTCATATGGTCCCCAAAAATGTCAAGGATCAACGGCTCTGTGCGCCAATCCCATCTTGCTAGGAAGGCGAGTGACCGCAGGAATGCGGTCATAATACTCGATGGCACGGAAAAGGGATATGGGTAAAGAAAGGTTCGCGCGACTACTAGCTCTAGGAGTTCGTCGGCAACGTGGTAGGAGGAGAAAAGTTGTGTTGCGAACCACTTTTTGACCACACGGAATGCTGGTGACATTAGAGGAAATCGATGGCACAACTGGCGAATGCTATCTGTGTGTCTAGGAGCTAATACAAACGTTCTTTCATGTGCCGCCAACGCGCTTTGTGCCGCTTCCTTCTCCAGGAGAGAAAGAGTAGGGTCATTACCCCTATTTCCCAACAGAGTTGCCTCCCTGTCGTGGTAAATGCGAATTCTGAATGCCGGACCAGAAAGGTATATTACGTCCAAGAAGGCATAATTCATTATCTCATTGTCCTCGTTCTCAAGTCCCACCCGTGTAATTAGTTGTCCATTGTGTGCCTCCTCTAGTAATTCGCCTATCTTAATTAAGAACGACGCCTTCGTCTTTTGGATGGCCACCAAGTCGTCTGGCCAGCGGTTGGAGCTCTCAAATTGTACAACTACATCGGCAGGTTCCATCAGAGGGTGGCTGGGTCCGAAGGGGAGGTTGATGGTTGACGCTCGGAACGCTGGAGCAGCAGCTGCAACGTGACGCATCGCCAGGGGGATTCCAGTCAAGTTCTTGAGGTCCTTATCGAGTACGTCGAAAGCGTCGAAAAGAGGTTGGAACGCCATACCTCCTTGCTCACCGCCGAGGAGGTGATCAAATGCGTCTCCAATGAACGTAACATTTTCCGCAAAACCCTCCCCGAACTGACGGGAGATCACGTAGCGAATAATTTGCTGGTATATCGGCACTTTTGATTTAGGAGCCCACGTAACACTCTCAATAATGCTGCCGTCGGGGAATCGTCGAAGCTCTGCCTTCGATCCCCAGAAACTCCGAAAGGCAGCAGCTTTTTTCTTTTCCTCGGGGGATGGGCCACGATCGGTCGCTCGTGAGATGGTTTTGGCGTTTAGATGAAGCCCTACGACGAGTTCACGAGCCCGTACATCAGGTTTCTGACGTCTTTTGATGGCGAATGGCTTTGCACCAGGGTAGGAGAGATGGATTAGTGAGATACGGTCATTCAAACCTTCTCTCAGCGCCTTGTAGATTTTTTCAGCATATTGTTCTCTTCTGCTACTAATCCCAGCGGAAGCAGTTATCTGGCTCCCCAGCTCCCCGTCGGATGGAAGAGGCAACCGAGCGATAGCATCGAATCTGTAACACGGCTCGTCGACCCTGTGCAAGAAAATGGTGTCAAACTGATCTGAGATAGTGCTGCTGTTCAGGCATTCCAAGGTGCGTTCCGCTTCATGTCTTAACTATTCCGCATCAGCGTACTATTCGAGTGATGGTTCATGAGCAAAACTAACCAAATCGTAAGACCATGGGGTCATCTTAAACAGCACATTGACGCCATACTTGCCATCAAAGACGGCCGGAAACTTAGAAGCTGAGTTCTTCACATTTTCTGTAGTTCTAAGCACTAGGGGAGTGCCAACTAGGTCTCGCTCAGCCAAAAATTGTAACATGGCCTTAAACATCTGGTAATTGCTGTAACCAGTGGCTAAGAGAGCATGACCCTTCGAACCGCCGCCCTCTAAAAGGAATGCCATCAAAATCGCCCATTCGAAATGTCCAAAGCCTCCCTTGCTCACTAGACCCCCGAAACCACGTTGCTGTAACCACACTCGTCCTAGTACGCATGCATTAGTAAATGCTGCACATGTCGAGGCGCTCGAATGCAAAAGCGCTAGGTAAGGAAAATAGGTGGTATCGGCGGCAAGAGATGCATTGTAGAAGGGAGTAGGTTTATAGGTAGGTTTGTCGGTGGCTTCTGTAGGAGTGGTTTGTTGAGGGCGCACGCAGTTCTTCAATGGGTACAGCCTCGCCGGGGGGAAAACGTTGGGCGGCACAGAAGGAATGATATTAACGATACACTGAGGTGATTCAGAGTTGACTTCCGTGCGCGAGATTACCAGGATTGGCTTTAGTTGGTTGCCGTTTATGTAGTCATATTCGACCTTTAGTCCTTTCAGATCATTTGAGTCGGTAATGCCGGCAGCCACAACAGATATGTAATATGCTCTTTTGTAGAAATATCGATAGTTCATATAATCCTTCTCTTGGAAGATATCCTAACCACAATTGGTTAGTTTTAATGTATGACTCTCGCTTCCAGATGGCTTTACTGATGGCATAGTTAGGACCAAGTCTATCGAGAGCCCTTCCTTCTGCTTGATAAGAGTCTTGAGCGCATAACTCCCGGCAACATTCACATACGATGGTTTTGCATACGAAAACTGGTACTGGATATCCCTCGCGGGCTTAGGTTCCGGGAATGGAATGTATATATTGCGCTTCTTCATTTCGGCCTCGACAGCTGCAATCTATAGTTAATCAGCACCCTGCCACACAAAATGCACTAAAACCAACCTTCAATCCTTTGCGCTCTGGTATAGCATCAATGGTGCCCTTCAGCTGGTGTAAAATCTTCTCTACCGCCGCCATCCGCTTACTATCGTAATTCAACGTAACCTGCTGTAACATCTCCTCCGTCTCCATCCGGAACACATTGGATTTGTAGCTATACATCTCGCCGACTGTTTGCGCTATGGGTTGTTGCTTGTGTGACTGCGGGACAGACTTTTGCTGTTGAAAGAATTTTTTGTCGCTCGGTGCAGTCTCCACTACCGAGGACTCGAAGTGCTGGGTTCCGGATACATTTTCGGGAATGTTTGAGCCTGCCATATCTGTGCGTATTCGTGTTGCGATTGGTGACATGTTTGGATGGTTTTAGAGGGTCGTGAAAGCACGTAGGCCTACTTGAAATGTTAGGGTATTAGGACATGTGGCATTAGTTCCAGTATCAGAGGTTGCCGCTACGGTTGTTCTGAAGTGAAACTTTAGAGTATTAGGCTGACAGACCTTCGGAATTTTTTGCGCAACATCTGTTACCCTACCTTCATCATGATTGTTCTTTGGTGATCATTTGCTCCTTTGTCAGAAATATTGACTGCTTTCACTTTTGCTTTGACATAACATGCTTTTATGCCTCTCACCTATCATTTCACACCTGTAATGTATGTGAGGGGGAATCTGGACTCCACATTTATCACCTTTCTCTATAACAAAAAGTTTAATAACTTTATAAATACTATACTAATTGACTCCAAATTGAAAACTAAATATCTATGAATGTTACAGAAAATACCTTAACTTTAAAGAAATAATTGCTTTAATGAATACCTTTGCTAACTGTGATTAGATTCTTTCTTCTTATCTCTATTACAACTGTTTTTACCATTTGAACTTTAGTTACTAGTAGTATGAACAAATATTTTTGGTTATTTGGATAGAGTCTGGTTCCAACTTAGTATGAATGGTTTGAGCTGATTCTTTAACTGCAAAGCAAGCTGACTACCATATAAACTGTGAGTAGTTATTTGAATTGGATCTGGAACTTATTTAATGTTAACTAAGTTGTACTTAGTTTATAGATTCAAATACCAGATTTTCTATATATATGTTCTATTACTTTTCAGAGTTCTAATCATACCTCAATATGATAAATATGTGAAAGATATAGTTTTGGGTCTTTTTTTACATTCAGATGTCAGATTTATAATTATATCAAAAATTGATGGTATAGCTATGGAAAATAACAGGAAAAATATATTAAAAGTGTAAATTTCTATAGAATTTCATAAATATTAATGGGATTGCAACTTGTTCAATCTGTTAGGGGTTTTCCCTTAGCAGAAGTATTGGTACTTAGTGATCTTCAGGATATACATATGGGTCTGTAATACAGGAGTACATAACACTTATCCTTGGAAGTTGCAAGTTTCTACATACGATTTGTTAGGGGTTCTCCCTTAATAGAGGTAATGGTACCTGTTTAATTGTCAAAGGGATATATGCCACAGAGATACTCCAGGTCTAGTCACGTGGTATACATAATGCTTATCTGAGACTTTGTAAGTGTGCCGGTCTTGTGGTCTTTAGCGGGATTACTCAAGAGCCTTGTGTTGATTTGATAGCAAGCCTCATTGCTACCGGATTTATTGCAGCTACAAGTAGCCTGCATTGATTTGATGATGCAATAACCTTGGCCAGTCTTAAGCCTTCCGGGCAAAAGATGCCAGTTATTTCTTACCACATTCACCAAACTATGCTAAGTGGGACTGGACATGTCGACTGCATTAATACGACTGACATGTCAGGCAGACGATAGCCAATATGCAAGTAAGCGGGACTTCAAGCCATTCCCCTATGGGATCAGAACAACTAGGATACTCCCCAGCCGATGAGAATAGTTTCGGCCTAAGCATGGTGTGTCTGATTGATTAAGGCGTGGGCTAGCAAATAAGTCTCGAAGCTTCCGACTCCCTATGCAGGGATATGTGAGCAAAGCAAACTACTATCTGACTATATTGCTGAAGTAGTATGTTGAAGTCAAATGTTGGCAGAGCAATGGTGAGCCACCATGTAAGTCTCTGAAGCAGTTAAGCTGAATAACCTTAATGGTGAGGTTGCGGCTTAATCTATGCGGATTAAGCTGACTTACTTAAAGCACACCAAATAACCACATCAGGCAAGGAGATGTTTGGACTATCTGAAATAAACAAGTTGCAAGATATCTAAGTTGAAGTTACTGTTTGATTGAATCTTATTGCTGATGATGGCCCCACGGGGAGAGTAATTCTTGAAAACCAATTATGCAAGAACACGATAATGTTTGGGAAGTGTGGTCACTATCAAATGAGAGTAGCTCACTATATGAGTACTCTACGATATGACAAATGAGATCATGGCAATCCTTGATTGATGATGATGGCCCTCTGGAGAGATTAACTCTTCGAAACAAATCCTACAATACAAGAAAGCTATAAAGAGACACATCAGCGACGACTGTAGTTTCCACCAGAAACACTCAAGTGTTCCGGATGGCACTGACGGCTCTGACAGAGAATTTCACACTTCCCGTCGCCCAGGCGACGGGTTAAGTTGCATACATACCTCATTTACTTATCAGCAAAATGTATTTTGGTCACTGGGAGTGTCTGAGAGTTGTCGGACCAGAATCACAGGGTGGTCAAATCCCAGAGTATACTGGACTGATGTAGTGGCCTTCAGGCGCACCTGGGAGCACCTAGGAGCACGTTGATTCACTGTAGCGCAGTCTGGGAAGAACATCTTCTTTGGGAATGCTGCTGGTGTGCCTGGAAATCATAGCTACTACTTATCGTTCAACGATTTTCAAAACTTATGCATTCGGTTTGTATTCTCATCTATGTATCTATGTATCGATATAGCAATCTATCTACACACGGTATATCTCTACTGGCTGCATGCGGTGATTGGGAAGGAATCGAGGTGCGCCTGAAGATGATGATCAAGGGAAGTCAGAGACATACTCTGAGGCTGTGATCGAGCGAGTTTGGAGATGCAATTGGAGACCACGATGGAGTGAACTCAGAGATGCACTGGGCGGCCATGATCGAGCGCGTTTGGAGAACCAATTTGAGGCTGTGATCGAGCCTATTTGGGGATGCAATTGGAGACCACGATTGAGTAAACTCAGGGATGCACTGGGAGGCCATGATCAAGCGAGTTTGGACATGGACTTGCAGGCTGGGATCAAGTGAACTCAGAGGTGCACATAGAGGCTGTGATCGATCGAGTTTGGAGATTCACTGGGAGGCCGTGATCGAGTGAGCTTGGAGATGAAATTGGTGACCGAGATTGAGTGAACTCAGAGATGCACTCCAAGCTGTGATCGAGCGAGTTTAGAGATGCACTTGCAGCAGGCTACGATCGAGGGAGATTAGAGGAGTACTTTGAGGTGGTCGATCTAGAGGCGGTCGATGGGAGGTACGCCAGGTGCTGAGACTCTATTCATTGGTTAGTTAACTCGAAACCATGGGAATGTGACCAGCTGACTTTATCTTTGAAGCACTTATGGAGAACTGGCTGTTGGCAGTCGATCTGTATGGAGGTACGCCGGGAGCTGAAGCTACTTTCAGGGGTCAACTCGAAATTGTGAGAATGAGGGGATGGCACACATTCTTAGGTGTATGCTGTACTCGGTGTATGCTGCACTTGGCGTATGCTGCACTTGGCGTATGCTGCACTTGGCGTATGCTGCACTTGGCGTATGCTGCACTTGGCGTATGCTGCACTTGGCGTATGCTGCACTTGGCGTATGCTGCACTCGGTGTTAACTCATGATGTTGGCATGGAGAGATAGAGAGGGATGACTTAACTTTGTGTTCTTGCAATGATGGTAGAGTTGTGGACGAAAAAGAGAGAGATGGTGGATGCAGATGACAACGATATGGAGGATATGAGCGGATCTGAGAAATCAGGGGTTCGACTTGCCTGATTGGGTTCAGAAGACCTCGTATCGGTGCTATTGCCCGCCGGATCTGGACTTGTACCTGCCGTATTGGGGATGGTAAATTGACTTGCACACGAAACTCTCTTAACTTCCAGTTTCTCAGGATGATTTCCCCCATCTCCTCTAATCTCTCTCTTTCGTGTGCTCAACTCTACCATCACCTGAGAACACGAAGTTGAGTCATCCATGCCATGATCATGACTTAACACCGAGTACAGCATATATCAAGTACAGTATCATCCCACGATCGACAGTCTCCAGCTCCCAGCCAGTTTCCAGCTCCCAGCCAGTTTCCAGCTCCCAGCCAGTATCCCATCTCTTGGCGGATGCTGTTGTACTCAACTCTCTACATTCCCACAATTACAAGTTAACCAATGAATGGAGTCTCAGCTGCTGTCACGCCTCCCTCTAAATCGACTGCTTCCAAGTACACCTCCAATCTCGCTCCATCATAGACTGCAAGTGCATCTCCAAACTCGCTCAATCATGGCCTCCCAGTGCACACCTGAGTTCACTCAATTTCGGTCTCCAATTGCATCTCCAACCTCGCTCGATCACGGCCTCAAAGTGCATCTCCAAACTCGCTCTATCACGGCCTCCAAGTGCATCTCTGAGTTCACTCGATCTCAGCCTCCAAGTGCATCTCTCAACTCGCCCAATTATGGCCTCCATACGTATCTCACAACTCGCTTGTTCGCGGCCTCCAAGCATATCCTGATTGTGCGACAGTGGGTGTATGGAGATACAGGGGTGACAGAGGTGGACTGAACCATGGGGAGTAAATATTCGGGAGACCCATCAGCAACAATGCAGGTTTCCGTCTGAAACACCCGGGTGTTCCGGATGGCTCTGACAGCTCTGATGGAACCTCAGATCCTTTGCCGGAGTATTCCAAGCTTCCCATCGCCCAGGCAACGGGTTGCGCTGCATACTTACCTCGATTACTTTGCGCCTGGTATATGCACCATCAGAATGACACGTGTGTTACACTCTTCGCAGGGGCTGCAGTTCTGCTGTAGCCGTTTACACAACGCCTGGCGATGTTTATGCTTTTCTTCAGCCAATAGGCACATTTTACCTCTCCGCTGTCACTATTGCTATATATCGGATGCCGCACTCGCCCCATATATGTTTAGCTCTGAGATTTTGTCACATATTGCAATACAGTCTTCGCTTCGGATACATCGCTTGCTGTTGCATTTGCTTCGCCATTATCGTATTTAACAGGTCTGAAATATACAGTCTAATCTTCACACTCTCTAGTACTATGCCCTTAGTCCTCCACATTCTGCGTTGATCCATCATCGGCTTGTGATGCTTTCTCCTGCTCATCCGCATCCGCATCGTCGCCATCCTCGCACTCATACCTGTCAACATCACTGGTTCCCAGGTCAAACCTACTATGCCCTCAGTCCTCCACATTCTGTGTTGATCCATCATCGGCTTGCGATGCTTCTTCCTCCTTATCTGCATACGCATCGTCGCCATCCTCGCCCTCATACCCGTCGACATAACTGATTCCGAGGTCAAACGTCTCAAGTTCAGTCATGGGCCGTCGTCGCCGGCTGGCGCTGGGGATGGCATTGTGCACGTCGCTTTCATTGCCTTCATCTTCGTAATCCCCACTGCCCCCTGGCATCCCGAAATGAAGCTCATCATCCGTGCAATTGTTGTCTATCAGGATGTTTGGGTCTGGGCTTCCGATTTCAGGCTCCTCAAGCGCCACTTCGGAGGTCAAATAGTCAAGAAGAATAGCATTGTCAACATGAGCTGCCTCCACGCTGATCACCACGGCAAGTGTTGAGTTCTCCGCCTGTTGGATCTGGTACTTGACTGTAGCAAGAGTGTTGTTATACACCCTCTGTTGGTAGCTCTCCGGTAGTGTGTTCCAGGTATTCATCAAGAATGCATATGTCTCTGCAACGCCAGGCGAGATTAACAACTTGCGACCCGTTGCAGCACAGCAGGATGCGTTCTTACCAGCATCATTCTTGTAATTGAAGTAGTTCGAGCGATCAGGTCTGTCCGCTTTCAGCTTTGACTTGGAAGCTTTCGGATGAACACCTTTGTTCTTTTGCCACTCCAGGAGAGCATGGCCCAACGCGGTGCAGGTAAACATGATCAGTGGCGAGGGTATATGACCGTCCTTGTCGTCAATCATGGAATTGTAAAATCTATCAGCATACTTACTGTGGTTATTGGCATGATGATAAAATTAGATGTAGATGAACCACGGGATTGCTTCGGCCAGGAAATAAAGTGGACGCTGGCCATTCGTTAGCAGCTTTCGACACTCTCTGCATTGGATTTGCACCGCGTACACCACCTTCCACATGCTCTGCTAAAGGAAAAAGATACTTATTGTCTGCCAGAAGGGAATCCATGAATTCCAAATGCTCTGCGTTAGATTCAAAGTGGTGGAGATCATATAGCTCTGCTATATGGTCCCTTGCCGATTGAATAAAATGGGATTTAACCTTATCAACTTGTGCGCGAACCTGGAACCCGTTTGAGCATGTAATATCCAACGTGGGCCGTTGCTTCAGCATACCTCTTTCAAGATCTTCTTTTTGCGTGCCTCAAATGCTATGGACCGAATGTTGTTTTGCTGCATTGCGGTGTTCCAGTACGTCTCGATTATCTACCAGTCTGGGGCTGCAGCTAATGCTTTCGCAACGCGTCGCGTTGCATAACTTACCGTTTCCAAGTCGCTTGCACTCATAAACGGCCGTCTGTTCCACATGTAGAGCTCCAGGAATCTGCCCGTTGCAAATACAAGACGTGCCATGTCGGAGTGACCAAATCGATGGATGCTGCGACTGCCGGAGACCACTGATTGAGGTGTAGGCACCACCTTCATTTGCAATTGCCACTGCCTCTGTCTCCGATTCCTTTCTGTAGCTTGCGTTCGCAGTGCATTTGTAATGATCACGCGGGCTTCTGGAACAGGGATGGGGGTAGGTAGGCTTTCAAGACCGCTGAGAGGAGTGGGAGTGCTAGCAATGCCGGATGCGGGGCTGGATACAACGTGACGCATTGAGTCTGTCTGAGAAGTTCCGCTGGGTGCTGGTGTATTATGACTGCTTGTACCCGGCGTGGCGGTTGGAGTAATTATTGACCGTCGCTGTGTAGCGGACAGGGTGATATCTGCAACGCGAGAATTGTTCAGCGAAGATGAGGGGGTGGAGTTCTGACCTTGGATTGTAGAGACTACAGAACTCCCTCCTTGAGAGGAATCCCTCTCGCCAGCCGGTACAGAAATGCATCTCTTAGCAGGGGGAAGTTGGGAATTCCCCGAAGGCCCACGCTTTTGTTGATTCTGACGATTAGCAAGACTTCGAACATTACGTACGACTGGAGACGTGACAGGGTGAGAGCTTTGGGAAGGCATGATCTGATATGGAAGTTCGATGTTAAGACTGTGGGAATAATTTCCTCTCCATGCATATTCAACAGCAGGCGAGGGAGACTCCTATTTGAGCAACCATGGAGGGATTGGACAAAAAAGGGAGGCGCAGTGTAGACTGCGCTAGACTCTAAACCGTGACAATACTCAGGGATGAGATCCCTGCAAAAGCATTCAATTATGGGGTTAACTGCCATCAGATTGAACTCAGATTAAACTCAGGATTGGTATTCACTGTTACAGCAACGTCTGAAGGTCTATTTGCACCGCTTGAACGGTGTTTATGCCATCTTGGCACGATTATCATCATATTGCACTGGTTCTTGGCACAATACTTCGAACCATCGATTGTGTATATCTTCAGCTTCCCGGTGGAAATCCCCCTTTGCCAGAGCTAAATGCATTGCAGAGCAAACAATGACGTATTCTCTATCCTATGACATCAGTTGGGTGTGCTTTTCCAGTGCTAGGGGTTGGTAGCCATGTTGGATGGTTACACAGTTGGGACAACCTGAGAACTACTCAGTTTGCTCTGAGATGCATGAGGTCTGAGCAGTAAAAATGATGGGTGATGCCAACGCAATGCCCGGCGTCGTAAACTGTCTTCTCCGTGAGTACTTAATCCCGTCTCGAGGCTTGTCGTTCATGAGGTGCCTGGTAGTTCTGCAAGATGAAGGCTGGGCCGTTTTGTGTTCGTTAACCAACAAAACTCACAAGTTGAACCAAGTCATCGCCGGAACTCGAGTATATATATCCCTTCTTCCCGCCTACACCTCCTATCTCTCTTCCTCCCGTACTATACACACCGACAGCGTCCTGATCTCGACATCACGTGACCTGCACAAAACAATGCCTCTCGTTCCAAAACACACCCGATAACCTACACAACTTTGTACTTTCCCTCTGGGCTTCCTTCCGCTACATGCAACTGTATCATAATGCTAACGTTTTGGATGTAGATTCATTTTCAACTCACAACGATGGCACCAAAGGGCAGCCGTTAAGGAAATGGAAAGGCTAGGGCAACGGTGCCGAAATCGGTTATAAATCGACGCTTATTGTTGGATCGGGACTGTATAAAAGGATTCATCTTGGAAGACATCGGTGGACTCATATGGATATACAATGTTTGCGGCGTTAAGGACGAGAGGGCATGGGACCTCTTTTATGATATAATCTTTCTTGATCCAGTCACGACATGCCACTTTTCACAATTCCAGCTGATGTGGCCACACCGCAGGAGCAGGAGTTCGCCTTTTCGAGAGTGGTGGGCTGCCTTCCGCTCATATATTGGACAAATGTTTGACAAAACCCGCAACCAAATGAACAATTGGAGGTGGGACAACCCCCGTGCCTTCGGGGATCAAGTCGATCGCTCCAATCCGCAGAAAACCCGCTCGGGGACGGCTAAATGCACCGGTGAGCGTTTCTCTTGTTATGGTAGCGATGATCTCAGGGCAAAGATTGAGCCGCCCAGCTGCCGGCAGTATGAACCAGGCGACTTCCTGGCCGTTAGACCACTGAATTGGGATGAGATAATCGACGAGGATGATGATGATGAGAACTGGGCGGATCCCGGAGCACAGTGCGGTGGAAGGCGCCGTTCTGGCCATGACAATCACAATGACGACGGCGAGGGTGAGGAGGACACGCAGGGCGGTGAGACAGGGACTGGGAAATGGAAGGGCACAAAGGATGGGAAGGGGAAAGGGAAGGCGACTGAGGACGGGAAGGGGGAAGGGAAGGGGCAGGGGAAGGAGAAGGGGAAAGGAAATGGTAAAGGGAAAGGTAGTGTTAAACAAACCACTGGGGGAGATGATATCTCTCGTGCCATTACTTTGCAGTTGCAGAAGGCAATGTCAGAGGCAGACCTGGACACGGAGGGCTAACTAGAGTCGGTATATTTAGAGCTGGAAGCATCACCCACCGTGTCAATTTCCTCAGATGATGATACCGACTCTACTGAGTTGGACGGCGAATATGACTCAGAATGTGATTCTGATGTGGATATGCACATGGAGAATGATGTGGACACACCGGACAGCATTGATTTAGACGGCGATGTGGACATGAAAAGGGACAGTGAAGATGAGGAAGTTAAAGAGGAGGAAGATGAGAAGGAAGAAGACGAGGTGGATGAGGATGAGGAGGAGGATGAGGATGAGGATGAGGATAATGGCAAAGAACCTCGGACGATTGGTCAGGGAGAGATGGTAAATACATCGGCTGACGATGCTGATACCATGGTAGACAATCAGCCAACCGTGCTACCTGAGCAAGGCCAGGAGATGCGTGAGCATACCCCACGGCCACAACCTCCGGCACCTGCCCCACGGCCACAAACCCCAGAGCCTCGCCCACGACCATGAACTCCGGAGACTGATACCCTCAGTGGGCTGGAGTTTTTGGGGCTTGTGACGCCGCAAAAACCTCGCCCAGTGGTGAGAACTCTGTGAGAAGCTGAGGCAGCCGGAAACTCCTCAGATGTCGATGTGGATCAGCAGCTACTCAGCGAATCAGCAGGTGGCGCCAGTCTCCCCGATGTCCCTCTCACCGATGTCCCTCTCCCTGAGGTGCGCCCGGAAGGCTCCGTAGGCAAGGAGTGTACCAGCCCTCGCGTTCCATAGGAGGCAACGGTTGTTGCGTTCGGGTTAGGGTCGGGTTCTTGTCTTGTTTGTTTCCTTTGTTCTAATCTATTCATCTCAGGCATTGATTATTACACGCGTCGCGAGGTTTTTGAATCGCTCAGGGTTTATTTTCTTTATGGGTTTTGTATTGGTTGTATTTTATTCATAGTATTATGGGACATTGCACATGCAGCGTTTTTGCAACTCCTGGCGTGTAAGGAACCTCCTTGTGATGGTGTTGATGCTAAATAAATCTCTCAAGTATCGTGAGCTTATACCCACACCAGACTGCTCAGGCCCAGCACCAACATTTGTCCCTTTCTACAGTGAATACTCCACTCCTCGCGTGTCGTCGACAATGCCAGAGAAGACCCCTTTCCATTGCCCCGAATTCTCATGCCAAAAGAAGTTCACCTCAGACAGCTGGCGACTTAAACATATCAAATTACACCATCCTGAACACCTTCAAGTTGCACACCAGAAGAATCTGACTGTTTGCAGCGCGCCCCGACGTGTTGAACCCGCTCAGCGTTGTGAATTCAACGCTCACAAAGATTCAGTCAAAGAGTTGGATGCGTTTCCCTACATCGAACACCTTGAAACCAAGGCAGACTCGGAGTCTGAACCACCACCACATCCTCTGCTCCAGACGGAAACATACCCCAGCGCTGGTGCTCTGCTGAACGATTATATTGCTGAGCCATGGGAACACGACGCTCAGGATTTCCTTGAGACGAACCTACAAAACAATCCCTACTACCCGTTTGCGACGCTTGAAGAGTACAAATATATGCAGTGTGGGTTCAAGAGGGAGGGCATGAAGATGTACTAAGACAACATGCAGAAGGAAGAAAACACCGCTCTGCATTTCCCAAGGTTCAAAAACGGGGATGGCATCCAGAAGCTCGTGGATAGCATGCCAGATGATCTGGCTCTCGGGGAGTGGGAACTACACACTCTCGAGGATATGAAATGGAATGACAATTGCCAACGCCCTATCAAATAGTGGAGTCGAGACATCATCAAAAGGATGAGATGGTCGATGCGGCAGCCAGCTACGCCAAGCATCTCATTTACCCCCCTCAGCATTGCTTTAACAGCAATATGCCACCAAAACTCCTCTATACCGAAATGCACACTGCAGACTGGTGGTGGGAGACACAGGTGAGGGGAGATACCCATGTATGATGACATGCTAACCGACGTTAAGTCAACGCTCAGAGTGGGGGATACACTGGTCCCCTTGATCTTCATGTCCGACGGAACGCATATCTTGAATTTTTCTGGCGACAAGAAAGAGTGGCCTGTATATATGACAATTGGCAATCTATCTTCGGAGCTCCGCCAGATGCCCTCAACGCACAGCGTCGTAATGATCGCTCTCCTGCCGATTCCGATCAAGAACCGCAAGATTGCTCAGCAGCGGCTGGATGAGCAGCGGCAAACAAACTGAGAGGTGCTGAACAAGGTACTCCGGCAGGTACTCCACCCTCTCACCTTTAAACAAAATCCCTGCGCTGAGAGCAGGTATTACAACGTTCTCTGTGCAGATGGCAACTTCAGCAGTCGCAAACCGGTTTCAGCAGCATGGCTTGCAGACTGCCCTGAGTATAGCGACCTACATCATCTCGAGCGACATGTCTGTTCAAGGTGCGAGTGTCCAAAGAACGAACTTGGAGATTATGTCCCTCCTGACAAGCAACACCCCCGGCAGGATCACAACCCATATCAAACGCTCAGCGATGCCAACACCAAAGCAGCGAATGCTGAACTCTCGTCGCGCCATGTTCACCGAGGATTCAATGTGTTTCGACATATTGCCTGTATCGTGAGCGACCTCCCGAAGCCCAACCTCCTCCATACAATGCAGATCGGCATGCATGATCACCTCCAGAAGTGGATTTTCCACTTCATGAAGACGTACGAACGGCTCGACAAGTACAATGCACTCTGGTTATCCGTGCCTGCTTACCACGACCACAAACCAAATACTAAGTCATATGAGGAAGTTTCTCAATGGAATGGGAAGGAGATGAAGGAAATGAGCCGGTACCTGCTTGGAGTTGTAACCCAGTCTCTACAAGGAGGAAGCCCTGCTCAGCGTCCCATATTCAATCGCGCAATTGAGTGCACATGGGCATTGTTAGAAGTCTATATGTATGCTCGATATCAATCTCACAATGATGCAACATTGGGCTACATGGAAGACGCCTTGTGTCGGTTTCACACCTTCAAAGATGTTTTCTTACTCGGGCGAGCCGGCAGAAGGGCAAAGGCCAAAGCCAATGCCCTGAGAATGGAGCTCGTGAAGAAGCGAAAGGTAGACAAGGAAACAAATGTTGAAACATGGACACCGTCCAAGAAGCGGCGCGAAATGAATGCCTGGCGGGATTATATCAGCCACGAGAGAGATGTTTCCAAGGAGTTAGATGCCGACTTCAACTTTCTGAAGATCCACGTGATGTCTCACTGGGTCAAACAGATTCGTCGATATGGAGCCTTGCAACAGTATTCTGCCAAGAGACATGAACAAGCACATAAAACAAATCTCAACGAAGGTTGGAACGCCTCCAATCACAATCTCAACTACCTGCCGCAAGTAATCACCTTTCACCGTCGCATTCTCTGCTTTGAAATCAGAGAGCTCAATCTCCAAGCCCTCGCTCAGCGTCGAGAGAACAGCGCTGCCACCTGCAAAGTCATCCCTTCCGGCGGTGATCTGGCGGCCCCCCTGAGCTCCCAGTCATATGCCAAGCCCGAATTCATGGGACCCCAAAACCGGCGTGATGGAAAGCATTCTGACACTATGATCAAAGACTTCAGAGCATTACTCGACAATACGCAAGACGCAATGCACCGTGTGACAATATCCAACGGCACGCAGGAGTTTCTCAAACATAACAGTCGTAACAAGATGTATATATCGGATGAACAACTTCATGCAATGGAGCTCTGTATTTCCCATGTTATTCTGGTTCAAGTTGAGGGTTTAGAAGGTGAACGCATATCTCAGATTTGTCGATGCACAGGAAGCCAGAGCTGGCGCGGAGGGGACCGACGGAACGACTGGGTGTGGGTAAAGCAACACCCATGGAGACGTTATGTTGCGCTGAATGGTCGTCTCCTGTGGCAACTGCAACGATTATTCAAAATCAAGCTCCTGAATGAGGATGGAGCTTTCGTTGAGTACTGGTTGGCCCTGGCGCTCACCTCAATACCTGAAAACTCGGGTAACTGGGATCCCGTCTCGAAATTTGTACATGGGAGAAAAGCACCGGCAGCAGTTGCTTTTCAAGTTCTCAGCGTGGGAAATATCGTCGGCTGCGCGCATGGAATTCCAGAGATAGCTACAAGCAGTGAGACGGGACATGGATGGAACGAGCGATGGATTGTCAATAGCCACATAGATCTGGTGACCTGGAATGATGTGTATAATTAGTAAAGAGAGAATTGCATTTTGCGCGCAGGTAGAAGGAACGCGAGGAGAGGTTTTCGCAGCATCACCCATAGCATTGTAATCCTGATGCAAGCACGTGCCCAATGAACCCATTTCTACGTATGGTCACAGTTGGCCTTCAAAGCCAGAGTGTTTGTTTACAATAGAAGACCAACAGAGCGAGAAGAAACAGTGGAACTGCGATGGGAGGGCGATATGCAACATGACGCGTGGTATTGACGCCGGGCACGCAGTAAGCGGCCACCAGGGTGTCTCTGACGGCTCTGACAGAGTGCGTCCACTCCGACGGAGCCATTCCGCCCGGACGGAATAATTTTTTGCTGATGCCCCGGGGTAGATAGACATCATTTCATTTTCATCTCATTCTATCATACAACAAAAATACACACAATATCTTTCCCAACTTTTGGTCTCATTCGCTCTTTCTGCGATGTCATGGATCCACACAATTGCGTGGATTCTCTTGGCCGGGTAGTATCATGCCTTTCCACTTTCATCTCCTGGTGCTCTTAATGGGCGTCTCTAGGTGCTCCGCCAATTATGCTCCGCTACCATCTGTGGCCAGATCAACCGTATGTATCAATATAGAGATACATTGATGATGCATGCCATATTATGAGGTAGCGAATCTAGTGACTGTTACAAAGACAAATATGATAGACGAAATGCCTTGTGCTTATGGAACCCTAAGAACCACTGCTTTGAAAATATGGCACCAAGTCTCCTGCAGAGCTGCTCCATAATTTGACTATGCTAATAGTCAAATCTTGTAGCGTCCTGAATGCACCTCCATAACTGCAGGTGCTTTCAGAAGCACCTGAGAATGCTCTTGCAGAGTCTGAGAGCACTTTGCAAAGCTCCAGGGGGGTCTGGGAGCATCTTGAAGTACTTAGAAGCACTGGTGAAGGCAACCGGATTGTCTGGGAGGTGTGGGTGTGGCTTCCAGACTGATTTACATTGTGCTCATGTACCCAATGAACCCATTCCGCCGTATGGTCACAGTTGGCCACAACACCACAGTGTTTGTTTACAATAGGATACCGAAAGAGCGAGTACAAATCCTGAAACTGCGATCAGAGAACGATATGCAAAGCGACGTATGGGATTGGCAGCGGGCGCGGAGTAATCTGAAATCGGGGTGCCTCTGACAGCTCTGATGGAGCGCGTCCACGCTGACACAGCCATTCAGCCCAGACGGAAATGTTTTTCGCTGATGCAGCAAAGCTCTGGCATTGTAGAGGGTAGTGTTAGGAACGGGTCAGGGTAACCTACCAGCGGTCCAGGTTTGGACCGCAATAACGGGTTTGTTCGTTTCCAGACGCATCCAAAAACCCGACCTGCTGCCTCTGGGCTGGCTAAATGCTGACCCGTACCAGTCAACCTGAGGATTTTGCCGGGTTTCCTGAGACCTGTTGGTTCCAATCTCCGGTTTTGCATTTCGGGTTTCACTAATTATCATCCCATTCACATATGCTACTGTTAGTCGCAAAATATTGACATTGGTAAATCACTGTTTGTTTTCGATGTATTGGCCATGGTGATGATCAAACCGAATAGAGACTTACCCCCTGCCACATCCCGAAAATGAGCGTCAATGGAGCATCAACGATTGTTGGTCGTGTATTTTGGGTAATCTGGGGGGCGACAGGTTGTACATTGTCATAAACGAAGTATTGGCCGCCTTTATAGTAAAAAGAGCACACAAAACACTCCCTACCCCATCTTGAAAATGAATGTCAACAGAGCGTCAATGATTTTTGCTTGTGCAGCTTCGGTAATATATGTGGCCGTTGATCACAAGCATCTACAAACAAGGATATGGCAGCCTGTACAGGCAAATATGTACGGGATATTCCTGCCACAACCTCTGGGACAGTAACAATTTATTTCATTTACAGAGCAACCACTAAGTGTTCTTGAACTTTTGACATACAAAAACAGTCAAAACGGCATCGGCAGAATGTAAAATTGTTCGGAAGTCATAACCCAATGACTCAGCCATCCTGAACAGCCAAACCGATCCTTCCAGAAGCTCCGAGAAGCTCCCAAACAGACTGAAGGCAAAATGATGTGTTTCTCAGGTGCTCTGAGAGTACTTTCAGGTGATCCTTAACTAGTGTTGGCAACGGGTCTGGGTAACCCGCCAGCGGTCCGGGTTTGGACCGCAAAAACGTGTTGGTTCGCTTCCAGACCCGTCCAAAAACCCGAACCGCTGACTGTTGGTGCGCCAAACCCGGACCCGTACCCGTCAAGCCGGGGGTTTCGCCGGGTTTGGCTAGACCCATGAGTTCCAATGTCCGGTTCTGCGATTCGGGTTTCACATTTATGGTCGCATTCAAATATGCTACTGTTAATCGTAAAATATTGACAAGCGTACATCACGGTTCATTTTCGACATATTAGCCGTCTTGATGTTCACAACAGGCAATCTCACGCGCCCGACCACATCCTGAAAATGAGCGTCAACAGAGTGTCAACAGAGCGGCAACAGAGCGTCAACGATATTTGGTCTTGCAATCTGTTTTGCCTATAAAGGCAGCCGATAATTCCTCTATGACTGACTACAACCTATCGGAGGTGTGATTTCCCAGGACGCATGACCAAAAATCGTTGACGCTCCGTTGACGCTCATTTTCATGATGGGGCAGGGAGGGTATTGAAATCTGTTTTGCCTATAAAGGAAGCCAAAAATTCGTTTGTGACTGACTACAACCTATCGGAGGCGTGATTTCCCAGGACGCATAACCAACAATCATTGACCCTCTGTTGACGCTCATTTTCATGATGGGGCAGGGAGGGTATTGCAATCTGTTTTGGCTATGA
>Ga0307512_10000459_pt1 | contig 59759 bp, 50 predicted proteins | sample 14_EM_MG_FD_200267 | JGI IMG/M metagenome (GOLD analysis project Ga0307512, IMG submission 200267) | Populus trichocarpa ectomycorrhiza microbial communities from riparian zone in the Pacific Northwest, United States - 14_EM | ecosystem: Host-associated > Plants > Roots > Unclassified | place... | reverse complement strand
GAGCTGTCCTGGCTGATGGCAGTCGATTGTGTAGAGAGGAATGCCAGAAGCTGAAGCTACATTCAGGGGTCAACTCGTAATCATTTGAATGAAAGAAAGACAAACAATCTTGGGTGGATGCTGTACTCGGTCGATGGTGTACTCGGTGTATGCTGTACTTGGTGAATACTGTACTCGGTGTATGCTGGACTCAGTGTATGCTCTACTCGGTGTATACTGTACTCGGTGAATGCTGCACTAGGTTTATGCTGTGTTTGGTGTATACTGTACTCGGTGTATGCTGTACTTCGCGTATGCTGTACTCACTGTCAACTCATGATCATCTCATAGAGAGATAGAGAGGGATGAGTCAACGTTGGGTTCTGCGATGATGGTAGAGTTGTGGATGAGAAAGAGCGAGATGGGGGATGAATATGAGAATGATGTGGAGAATACGAGAGGATATGAGAAATCAGGGGTATGACTTGCCTGATTGAGTTGAGAAGACCTCATATCGGTGTAATTACACCCCGTATCGGCAGTGGTACCAGCCGTATCGGGGATGGAATATTGACTCGCACACGAAATTCCCTTAAGTCCCAGTTTCTCGTGATGCTATCCCCAATATACTCTCATCTTTCTGATTCTCGTCTTCAACTCTACCATCACCTGAAAAAATGCAGTTAAGTCATCGCTCACTATCTCTCCATGCCATGATCACGAGTTAGCACCGAGTATGGTATACACCGAGTACGGCATACACCGCGTACTGCGTCATCCCATGATCGACTGTCTCCTGCTCCCAGCCAGTCTCTCATCTCACAGCAGACCATGCTGTACTCAACTCTCTACATTCCCACAATTAAAAGTTAACCAATAAATTGAGTCTCAGCTCCCGGCGCGCCTCTCTCCCAATCTACTTGCTCCAGATTGACCTCCTCAAAGTACTCCTCCATTCTTGCATGATCATGTCTTCCAAGTGCATCTCTAATCTCGCTCGATCACAGCCTTCAGGCAAATCTCTAAACTCGCTCTACATACGGCCTCCAAGTTCACATCATGACCGCCTCCAAGTGTATCTCCAAACTGGCATGATCACAGCTGCCAAGTGCATCTCCAAACTCGCACAATCACGGCTACCAAGTACATCTTCATACTCACTCGATCACAGCCTCCAAGTGTGTTTCCAAACTTGCATGATTATGGCCTCCAAACTTGGTCCTTCACGGCCTCAAGTGTGTATTTCGTATAATGAGATGATATCTATCTTCCCCAATGTCTCCCAAATATATACTGCCCATTGCTGGATCCATCTCCGTTATCCCTCTATCCCCTTATGTACATATAGAGAGACTTAGATAATACATGACATATTATGATGTTGCGAATCTTGTGACTGTAACAATGACCAATATGATCGATGAAATGCCGTGTGGTTATGGAACCCTAAATCCAGTGGTGTGAAAATATGGCACCAAGTCTCCCGCAGAGCATGTGCAGCAGTCTCAGCACCTCTCGAAGTCTCCTGCAGACTTGCACAGTGGTCTCAGCAGCTCCACAATTTGACCATTCTAATACTCACTCTTGTAGCATCCTGAATGCACCTCCATCACTTCAGGTGCTTTGAGGAGCACGTGAGAATGCTCTTGCACAGTCTGAAAGCACTTTGCAACGCTCCAGGGGGGGCTGGGAGCATCTGGGAGTACTTAGAAGCAGTGGTGAGGGCTACAAGAGTGTCTGGGAGGGTTGCGTATGGCTTCCGGACCGAATTACATTTTGCTGATGTGCAGATCCTTCACAGTTATTGTGGACTCTCAGAACGCTACACAGCAATGAACGGCATTGTGCTGTTCTCAAATCGAGTTTGATCCGGTCAGTCTTTGCAATCTAACCTTGTATACAACTTCAGAAATATGCATGCAATGTCTTACAGATCTGGTTTTTTCACTTGTAACAATACAGTCAATATTTAAGAACCCGCAGTCTGCTTGGGTTTATCATTACTTTTGGCAGTTGTTCGAATCGGGTTACCCACCTGTCTAATTCTTACCGCCATGTCGGATTCAAAATCTTCGAACACCTCATTGCTTGAGGTTATGATCTGTTCCAAAAATGAACATGTCTTTACTCGTGATTTGAGCGACCATACTTTACAAATCATCTTCGATGCTTGTTGGGCTCGAATGAATGTAAACTCAAAGCGACCTATTGTTTGGAATAATTCTAGACATGCGCCTTCGTGGCAATTTTATTTACACTGTGGAATTGAGGAGACCAGCAGCCCTGGCATCATATATATCGTTTGTCATCAAGTTCTTCGCCATCCATCAGAACATTGGACTAGCTGATTGGGGAAATGGTTGCTGGCAAATGCTCAAGGTTATGATCTGTTCCAAAAATGAACGTGTCTCTGATCGTGATTTGAGCAACCTCACTTTACAAATCATCTTCGATGCTTGTTGGGTTTCAATCAATGTAGACTCGATGCGACTTATTGCTTCGAATAATTCCAGACCCGTGCCTTCGTGGCAATTTTATTTACACCCAGGAATTGAGGAGACCAGCAGCCCTGGCATTATATATATTGTTTGTCATCAAGTTCTTCGCCATCTATCAGAACATAGGACTAGCTGATTGCGGAACAAGTTGCTGGCAAAATCTCATTTCGCAAAGTTAAACAAATGAACAGAGTCAGAGGTCACTGAATTGACTAGTTTGACGGTTGATGAACCATCTTTGGCCATCCTAAAGAGGCGAGGAAGTCAAGGAATCACAATATTAAGTTCGCAGAGGAAGATCAGATGTGACATCCATAATGATCCATATTAACAGAAGTGACAGACAAAACGTTCCAAACTGGCAGTGAAATGACATTGAAACTTCCGAATTTCATCAAGACACATGGAATCGCTACCTCATGTTAGGATTTGTTTTGGCTCATATTGCATAGAGTGCTATATCACATGTGGAGTTACGACAGGCATATATGGCGTTACGTGATGACTTGGTGCTGCCATGTGCTACGACCCTCAGCAACATCTGCCTGATGGAATATGCACTGACCGTGAATGCAATTGAGAAGTAATTGCCGTCACCAAATAGAGTTAGTTGAACTCAGGACGGATGGATATCAATGATGAAACTTGACTTAACGTCGGTCATTGCTTACTATATTGATCAAAATTGGGCATTGCATGAGGTTCAACTTGCTTTCGATGAGATTGATTACCTGATCTGTTCACCATTCAATAGCTATTTAAGGATGATAGGTCAAGGGCCAACATACTGGAGCAAGGCTAGCCGTACATTTGAGGACATTCTTGATCGTTTTGAGCTTACGGACGGCTGTTTACTTGGAATTACGACTGATATGTTGCATGGTGGCGTGTGTTCGAGTAGTCTAATGTGTGCGCGGGCGTATGCGAATGTTTGGCTATTGTGTCGTGTAACGAGACATGTCGCATCGACACAAGGTCGATCAATGACTAATGGTGCTAACTACAAAAGTGGCAAGTTACATCATAGTCCTTGGCATAGTGATATCTGTACTTTCAATCAGCTCAACACTCCTCCAGGACGGCTATCACGTCCGTTTCAAACACAACAGTAAACAAAGGAGAAGAGGAGCCAATCAGACAACGTGGATCTCCTCGAAACAAACGTGCCCAATCAATCAATTTTGCTTTCCGACGGCGATCCCGATGCGATTTCCCAGTCCCTCTCCGATACGATTCCCGCAACCATTTCCGCGGGTAGCGAGGCCTTTTCCGAAGCCATTCCTCATCCCGATCCCGAGATCATTCCCGAGGCCATTCCCGAGTCCAATCCCGATCATTCCCATTGCAGCACCCTGCTGCATGACGGCAGGCTTCGGCAGTGGCTGTGTGAAGCAGTCGGCGAGCATCTCAGCAGTCGGTACGTAGCTCAAGTCGATATCTCCATCTCTAGCCATATCTGCCGCAAGATAGTACTTGGTCGCAATGTGTGCAACTGCAGTTCCAAGGTAGATTCTGTTGTTGATGGTCCCGATCAGTGACTGTGAATCAGAGAACACGTGAGTGATAGTCGGGATGCCGAGCTCGTTCAAGAGATGCGAGATCTGTGTGAGTCTCATGCAGCCTATTCCGACGGCATAGTATTCGGCATTGGTCGTGGACTGAGCAGTCGACTTCTCTTTTCTCGATCCCCTGTCGACCGCTCCTCCGAAGGTGATGACCAGTCCACATGTTGATTCATAGTCATCCGGGCATCCAGCATAGTCCGAATCGACATATGATCTAAGTTCGCCTTCTCCTCCGAAACGCAGACGCCAGTCCTTTGTGCCGCTGAGGTACCAAAATAGGCGCTTGTGAGCTACCATACGTTCATTGTGCGGGTCGTGATTGTACTGGCGGAGAACCCCGATGGCATATGTGATATCGGGCCGAGTGGCGGACATCGCGTACCTGAGGCTTGCGATCATCGATTGGTATATGCTCGGATCGCAAGCTTCTTCGTCGGGCGTCCTCTTGTGAAGCTTCAATACCATTGGCATAGCAACAGGCCTGGAGTCGTCCATTCTGAACTTTCCCAAGATCGTCCGAATGCAGCTGTGCTGATGGATGTCGATCGTGTGATGCTCCCGATTGCGTTTGATGTTCATGCCGAGATAGAAGGACACACTCCCGTGATCCTGCATCCGGAACCTTTTCTTCATCTGGTCCTTGATCTGCCCAATCACGCCCTCGTTAGCAATGATAAGGAGATCATCGATGTACAGAACGACTGCGGCAACGACTCTGCTGTGATCCTCAAGCACGAATAGTCCTCCGTCGACACGTGATGCCACAAACCCAATCCAGATCACCAATTCCTTAAAAGTGCCGTAACAAACGTGCGAAGACTGTTTCAGGGCATAAAGAGACTTTCTCAAGCGGAGTACCATCTTCCGCAAAGTCTTTGACCATGGATCGTAGTATCGGCTCCCAGGACGAAACGAAAGTATCCCTGCAGCGGGTGCATATAGTTCTCTTCCTCCAAGTCAACTCCCAAGAAAGCGGTGCATAGGTCCATTTGATGGATCTCGAGATTGTACTTGGCGGTGATCGCGACTGCCAGCCAAATGTGGCCCAAGCGTGCAGTCGGTGCATACGTAGCCTGGTAGTCGATGCCTTCGATTTGGTGATTTCCTCTACAGACTAGCATGGCCTTGAACCGCTGCACATTGCCTGCTCCATCGCGCTTGATCTTGTATACCCAGTGACTTGGCAAAGCCTTTCTCCCTTCCGGAAGCTCCACAAAATCTCCAAAGACTTGATGCTGACCAATTGCATCTAACACTTCTTTCATCGCCGTATCGCAGTTCTCGGTGAGCGGAGACTCGGTTGCTGCTTTGTAAGACTTTGGATCGTCGATGCCATCCACATGATCGTCGGAGATTGCAGCTGCAGCGTAGATGGGAATCATATCCTCAAATTCCTCATCTTCAAGAGCCAATTGTGCAGACTCTACCAACGTATCCTTCCCAGCGCGGTTCCGGTGACTACCTTTGGCCAGCGGCTTCCGTGCATCTGCAGGTGACGTCTCAAGGCCAGCCGTTTCTCGTGACTTCTTCTTTGGTTTCGGAGAATCCGGAGGTGAATTGTCATCCAATGGCTCCTCTGTTTGACGTCCGGAACTTTCATCTCTGGTTGGGTGCTTCTCTGTGGGTTTGGGATCCTCGATGACATCTCTGTAGAAGTGCCCGTTCAAGATCGCTTCGTCTGCAGCATGTGGTGCTGTGTACCGCTTTCCTTCTCTGAATACCACATCCCTGGAGCAGTGAAGCGTCTTGGACAATGGGTCATATACGAAGTACTGCTTAGTCGATATGCTGTACTCAACTATTATGCCGGGAGCAGCTCTGTAATCCAGCTTCTTTAGTTTCTCTTTCGGAACATGGACGAAAGCCAAGCATCCGAACACAGGGAGATGCTTCAACGATAACTTCCTCCAACGCCAGGCCTGGTTCGGAGTCTTACCAACCACGAAGCGTGTCGGAGTGCGGTTCTTTAGATAGACGGCCACTGAGACTGCAATTGCGCAGTACTTCTTCGAAAGTCCGGCATCGTCCAGCATGCATCTTACGCGCTCCATGATTGTGCGGTTCGCCCGTTCGACGACTCCATTGGACTGAGGTGAATGGGGTGTAGTCGTTTCCTGTATTATGCCCTCTGATTGTAGGTATTTTGCAAATTTCTTGGAGGTATACTCACCGCCTCCATCTGTGCGAAATCGCTTCACTTGCTTGCCTGACTCTTTTTCTCTCAGAGCCTTCCATTCTTTGAATTTCTCAAGGGCCTCCAACTAGTACTTCAATATGTACTCCTCCGTATGCCTCGTGGCGTCGTTGATGAAGAGCAGCATATGTCGACCTCCTCCGATTGCTGTTTCGAGGGGACCGCATATGTACGAGTGCACGAGCTGCAGAGGCTCAGTGGCACGGGAGGTCGTGGGTGTAATGTCCTATCGCGCCAATTTGCACTTGATACAGCTCTCGCAATCGCACGTTCTGGTCATTTTCGGAGCGTCGGTGTTCGTCGGTGAGATCTCCAACGCCTTGAGACCGACGTGTGCCAAGCGGCAGTGCCATCTCATCCGCTTCTCTGCATCGTCCCGAGATGCATGACCAGCTGTCTGAAGTGCCACCAGGCAGCTGTCGTTGTTATCGGTGTATTCGGTCGATTCCGGAGCTCGATTCAGAAAGAATAGCCCATCGACCTGAGGTGCAGTGGCAATCAATTTACCATGGCGTTTGTAGAGGTTGAGACCGTAGTGATTCACCGGTTTGACTTTAACGTCCTTGTCCATGATCTGAGACTGGGAGATGAGATAGAACAATCCCGGCAAATGCACCACTTCATGAAGTATGATCGTTTCCGTCTTTCCATCTGGCAGCTGGCAAATCAACCTAACACTTCCATATCCGGATGCAAACGATGTGACCCCATTGTATCCCTTCACCTTCTTCGTATTCGGAGGATATTCAGTGTTAGGTGATGATCATTGATCGACGGCCCGAGATGTGAGTCGTGCATCCACAATCGATGAACCAATCGCTGGATGAAGCACTTGAGCTGGCCACGATCCAGTAGTTCTCAATCGAACTGGTGAGAGTCGAAGTAGTCTCAGTCGATGCTTTTGCTGCAGTGTCGGCAGCCTTTCGAGGATCCCCGCATTGCTTGCTCAAGCAGTTCTCGGAGGTGCGCCCTCGCCGCTGGCAATGAAAGCACTTCCGCAAATACTTCTCTTTCCTATAGTCCTTATTATCTCTCTTATCATCTCTCTTATCCTTCTTTGGACTTCTGCCGCCTTTACCGGCTTTACCGCCATTACCACCATTACCACCTTTGCCACCCTTCTTTGCAAAGAGCAGAGCTTCTGGAGGGAGCCCATTCTCTCTCTTGATTGCAGCTTCCATTTCGACGAGCTTGGTGACGATCTCATCGGGGGTGGCGGTCATCGTCGCTTTATTGTCCATCATGAGCTCCAGGAAGACTTTCCACTTGTCATTCCTTCGGATTCCGTGAAGGGGGTAGATGATGTGTTCCTGATCACTCATCCTGACGATTGTCTTTACAGTGTCCATATTGGTGTCGGCAGCATCAGTGCCAGCAATCGATGGTGCGATCGGTCCTGCGCAGAGATTGTAATCCTTGACATTCCGATCGATCCGCAATGCGTAATTGTCGACATCTCCGCAGTCTTGAAGCTTGATGCTCCAAAGGTCTTCCCTAATCTCGAAGATGTTGAGCTTCAGCTTTGACTTGTAGGCTGATGCTAGCTTTTCCCAAAGCGTCTTCGCTTCCTCGACCACCGGCTATTCCGGTTGTATCCTCGGCTCCATGCCGAGCACGATAGTCGATCTGGCAACACCATGGCAATTCATCCAGTCTTTGAAAGCGGCCTTCTCTGGAGCGGTTGCGTTGGCTGCTGGCTCTTCGGGCTTGTCATTGTATCCTTTGATGATACCATACACTTGCTTCTGCTAGAGAAGAAGTGCCATCTCGGTTGCCCATTTTGCATAGTTCGTGCCATTGAACTTGGTGATTGTGATCATCGTCGAACTCATCTCGCACGATCCTACTCGTGTATCGCAATCGTCAGTCATCGTAGACCCTCAGACTGTATGTACGCGTGACGTCCAGCAGCCGCTGTCAGAAACACAGTGAAATGTGGGGTGATCACTTAGCTTGTGGAGATACTTCTCCGTGATGATGTTGACTTCCACTCGAAGAACGAAAATGGAAGTGTTGATAGTCGGTTCCCTTTTAAATGCAAGGGCACATAAGCTGTCGTATGGTGGCGTTTGCTCGAGTAGTGGAGTGTGCACGGGCGTATGCGAAGGTGTGTCCATTGTGTCGTGTAACGAGACATGTCTCATCGACATAAAGTCGATCGATGACTAATGGTGCTAACTACAAAAGAGGCAAGTTACATAATAGTCCTTGGCATAGTGATATCCATAGGTCCAATCAGCTCAACCTGATAAAGCCCCCTCAAATTACACGATGACACGCGAGCTGCAATCAACACTTGAGGCCTCTGGAATCGAGTGTCCTGCATTGAGGATCACATACCATGCATGGCGCATGTCATACAGCTGGCTTGAGGTGCATTCATAAGCAGTCTCAGTGTCAAAGGCTGCACCAAGTGTTGCGAAGCCTATGAGCGCGATCCACGATTTGGAGAGAATGAATGTGTAGATATTGGGAAGAGTCAAAGGCTTCGAAATGAGGGCAATGCTAGAATCAATATGGTGTCGGCCATTAAACCAGGTTTAGGAAAGATAATTGAGAAAGTTTGTATTTCAAGATATTTTGAAAGTGCTGAAATTGACCTTCATGTAGCTGAGAATGATTGCTGTATTGAATACACTGACACCTGGTCGTTGAAACGAGTTCAATTAGTGTCAAAAAGTTAAAGTCCGCACCACGGTACTTCCACTTATGGATGTGAAGACCCGTTGGAACTCGACCCTGGGGGTACTTGAGCGCTCCTTCCAATTACGTGAATTCCTATGCGAGTGGGTCAAAATCCCAAAATGTAGCGATTACCGGCCACTCTTCACAACTCAAGATGAATGGACCATTGGGAAGTATGTCATGGAAGTGTTGAGGCCATTCCGAATATTGGATGCGGTGGATGTTGACAAGGTATACAGTCACATTGCATCAGGTTATCACAGTGTACAATGATATGATTGATCACATGGATGGCATGATGTGAGCTATGGCTATGAAAAAGACTCGATGGAAGGAAGACTTGTTCTTTGCTGTGAAGTTAGCTCGACAGAAGGTGTCCAAATAATACTCTGAAGTGACTCCATTGACTGGCATGAATCTCTTATCTGCACATATCGTCGATCCTTTCCGGAAGTTGTGATGATTTAGGAAGTGGTGCACAGGAATGGATATTTATCCTGAGGACGAGACATTCTATACTACCTAATAGCAGGAGACCTTTCTGAAATACGTGGAGAATGAATACTGTGCCAAACATCGACTTGTGCCGGTCAATGAACACGAAGAGTTACTGAGGAACAATCTTAACCCCTCCGGAATGGATTGAGCATCCTGTCAATCATTGTTTGATCCCTGTGACTTCTCCAGTGATGATGAAGAATCCTGAACGCCTAACAATGTGACTCAGATGACACCCGGACAAAGCGATCCTGCAGCATGCTCATTGAGCACCGCCAGGCTCGATTCGAATTCTCTGCCTGAAGCACCAAAGAACCAGGGGAAAAACAATCCAAATCACAATGATTACCACTCCGACCCAATGGAGATTACCAGCACATTTCGGTTTCCGCACATAGCCAACTGGTGGCGTCAACAGGAGGAAACTCACTTCAAGTACGCCGAGCTGTCTAATGTGGCATGCGACATACCCTCTATCATACCACATGGTGTTGGAGTGGAGTCCAGTTTTTCCATAAGCCGAGATGTTATTGGCTGGAGGCAGTCAAAAACCACAGGAGAGACTCTTTGCGAGAATGTCATTGCAAGGCACACTCTTTCAACATGATGGTGCAGCTGCATTTCAATTGTCAGAAAGATCTCCATTGCCAGCACCTTTGTCGGCAAAGACCCTCCCTGGAGGGCAACCTCAAAGATTGAATGTCCGCCAAATTCGAGGAATCAACCGTCCTCCAGTCGAAAATGATTATGATCGCGCACCTGAAACCATCTAGGACACTGAAGATTGGCTTCACTGGGATTAAGACTTAGATATCCCAAATGACAGCGAAGATAATCGCGGGGCGGACATTGAATCCCATATAGAGCTACACATTCGCATCAAGGATCCACACTGCCCAGAGCAGCAGGATGTGAGTGCCATGCCAAATGTTCCTTGATTGATTCGGCCTACACGGAAGTCACAGAGACAGGCTGAAAGGGTGTTAATGACGGTCAATGCAATTGAAACGAGGAGGAATATGGGAGGGAAAAACATGTATGACAGAATGCATCTATGTTTCACCAGCTTCTTTATGTATTTTGAATTTGAGTTTTAGTTAGTGATATATTATGGGTGAATAGTGCGCAGTAGCTTGCCAATATCGGTTGATACACAGGTGAATAGCAGGTGCAATGAAGCGTTTGGCAAGATTCAGGAATTTTAGTCGTGTGAGAGCGAACAGCGCAAGAATGTTACTGCTCTTGGCTTTGTCACCAGGCCAAGTCTCAATCTGGCAGAAAGACTACCAATATGTTCAAATCATGATGAAAACTATTATCAATGGCAGGAGATGATGAATGGACAATACATTAAATTGAGCGTCAACGGAGCGTCAAGAATTTGTGGTTTGTAACTACTGTAATTGAACAACAATTTGGTTGCTGTGATGCATAACCGATATGTTGGCAGCCTTTATAGGTCAAAGAGACAGCGACATGCTCGCTGCCGCATCCTAGAAATGAGCATCAAGGGTGTGTCAATGATTTTTAGCTTCGCATCTTGGGAAATTTATGTTCCAATTGGTTGTAGACATCCATTTGTCAGATATTGACAGCCTTTACTGGGAAAAACTACAGCGACTTGCACCCTGCCGCATCTTGGGAATGAGTGTCAGTGGAGCGTCAACGATGTTAAGCTTCTCATAGTGGATAATTTATGTTCCGATTGGTTGTAGACATTTATTTGTGAGATAATGACAGCCTTTACTGGGAAATACTACAGTGACCTGCTCCCTGCTGCATCCTGAGCATCAGCGTCAACAGAGCATCGACAATGTGAAGCTTCTCATCCTGGGTCATTTATGTTCCGATTGGTTGTAGATATCCATTTGTCAGATATTGACAGCCTTTACTGGGAAAAACAGCAGCCACATGCTCCCTGCCACATCCTGAGAATGAGCGTCAATGGAGTGTCAACAATGTTTAGCTTCGCATCTTGGGTAATTTATGTTCTGATTGGTTGTAGACATCCATTTGTCAGATATTGACAGCCCTTACTGCGAAATACTACAGCAACATGCTCCCTGCCACGTCCTGAAAATGAGCGTCAATCGAGCGTCAATCATTTCTAGCTTCACATGGTGTGTAATCTATGTTCCGATTGGTTGCAGAGATTCATTCATCAGATATTGACAGCCTTTACTGCAAAAAACTACAGCAGCATACTCCCTGCCGCATCCTGAGAATGATCATCAACAGAGCGTCATGGATTTGTAAGTTCGCATCCTGGGTAATGCATGTTCCGATTGGTTGTAGACATCCATTTAACAGATATTGGCTACCTTCACTGGGAATAACTACAGCAACACACTTGCTGCCGCATCCTGAGAATGAGCGTCAACCGAGTGTCAACGTTTTTTGGCCTTCAACCATGGGTAATTTATTTTCCGATTAGTTGCAGACATCCATTCATCAAATATTGGCAGCCTTCACTAGCAAAAACACCAGTGACATGCTTCCTGCCGAATCCTGAATATGAGTGTCAACATAGCGTCAACAGTTTCAGTTGTTGCATATTTGTGAATCAAGACATTGCGCTAATCTCCGTATTTATAACGGAATTATTGGCCGCTGTGATAGACAAAAATACACTGTATCAAAGGTAAAACACTGATTCCAAATTAATTGATATTGCAAGCTGCAAAGCATGCAAAATCTTATCCTTGGTTTTTGAAAATGTGATTTCGATAAGATACTATTCACATACTCCACAAGTAAGAGCTTTACTTATATCTATGGATGGACCCGCTGGGCGACCTGCTGACAACCCGCCCAATCCAGATGGGTTGGGAGTTTACCTTCGAACCGTACCAAACTTGACGCTTTGGGTTCATCAGCAACCCAGACCTCCATTGTGGCAACAGTACAGATTGGACACGGACCTGGACCCGAAGTGACGGTCTTGAACCGTAGTTAACACTCGCGGAGCCGCAGACTATTCACAATCTGTCAATTTTTGAGAAAGTCACAAACTGCTGTTACGCAAGCTTGGCTGGATGGAATCAAGATTGGACAATGTGGCCTAATAGACGGTAATGAGTAAATCATGTCATGTGGGTCAGTGATTCTTATTGGACAAGAGTTTATGAAGTTGTCATGGGTGTGTGGTAGAAGTTCCACTGGATAATTCCATCAACCACACCATGGTCCCATAACCCTGGCGGCGGCAAAGCAGCCACCAGTCCTAGTGAACTGTATCTAGACTGCTTCATATGTGTAATCTGAAGTATCGAATACCCAGCCACATTTCTTACTGTTATATGGCTGTAGGTTTGGAGTCCAGGTGAGCGACTGTAGGAATACAGAGATGAGGCATGAGCAAACACACAGTGTCAAAGTTTTGACCGGAACATATCATTATTTTCGGCAATATCCAAAGGGCCTATTGTCTGAATTATGCCTCTCTATTCTGTGGTTGTCGCAAGATCACCATTTGGTGTATTGATGGGGTGCTCAGTTTCTGGCAACACACTTCGGAAAGACATTGATTGTACTTTCTTTCGCACTGCTTCATCAGAGATTTTGGATCTTGAGTAGCAATAAACACCGTCCTGTAAGATGAATTAGTTCCTGCTTTCCAACATGCTCTGCTCCCAAATGTGTGCCATATAGTGTGCATACAGACAATTCACTAGCATTACCATTGCTGCCTCTGTTTGTTAGAACTAGTTGGAGGCTCTGTGCAAAATTCCAAAACCAATACCATTTTGTTAGTGTGAGGGTCTCCATGTGGCTTACAGCTAACGCAAGTCTTGGGAATACAGAAACAACAACTGAAGTCAACGACAACGACCGAAACTGAAAAGTGGACAGAGCGAATCAATTGTCAATCTTGAACTGACCCCAGAATAAGAGTCAGTACTTCAGGACCGCTGGCGCAGGGCAGGATCATCCGAAAAGAGAGCACGCACAAGACACCTTGCAATTGTGTGGATTCACGAAAAGTCTCATGGGAAAAAGACATACACAAAACACGGCAAAATGAGTCAACTACAACAGCAGTAATTCGCACACAGACAACAGCAAACATTTGCTATCGTCGAGCTAACCCCGGGAAGATATCCCCAGCACCTCTGGACACCCAGACGAGATTGATCACTTGGACAGCAGAGGGACCGTGTGTCCATGACGTGATCACCAAATCAGCAATCGTGGTGACCACGGAAAGAGCAAGCACTCCCGGGGTATTTCAGGGGATCGGGATGGCAATTGTGGCAGGGGACATGGACATGGGGGGAGCAGGGAGAATAGGAGAAGTGAATGGCGTGGTGGGCATTGCATGGATGGATGACACATGCCACCCCTGTGACCACGACTGCAGCCGAGCCCCCTGAGTGCAAATCTGAAGGAATGAGGCTCAGGAGTAGCCCAGATGATTTGAAGGCCCCCAGTGACTGGAGGAGCCGCTTGGAGTGAACGATGCGACAGCGGGCACTAGAGCAATCCCAGCTACACTGAACCATTAGACACCTAGCAAACGTGTTGCTAGCCCCTGCAGCCTGTGAAGCGGCACAGTGGCTAGGGATGATCACACGGATTCAAGAGAGAGAGCAGAAGTGGGATGCCCGCCACAAGGATGACAAGGTGAAGGGGGAGGGCATCTCAGACATGGTCGCGAATGTCATGAAAGGAGAAACACCAGGCCCAGAAGAATGAGGGAAGGAATGAGACAAGATAGCAAAGATGGACGGCGAATGTCTAGAGTCCTTACAACATGCAGATGCAATGCAGACAGGAGGACCAGAGAAGTGCCAACAGCTGCAGCAGCAACCGAAGCTCAAACTGGAGCTCAAACCGCAACCTACACTGCAGCACAAACCCAAACAGATGTCAACACCCACACCTGCTGGATGGTGCCAGACTGTCCCACCCTGAACCCATAGTCAGAGGGCACCGGTTGGCCCAGGCCAAGCCTCTCCCCCGTCAGCTGGATCCAGCTTGGCTGAGAGACAGCTGATATCAAGGTAAGGTGAGAATTCTGCTCCCCAACAAAATCGACCAGGAAATTGAATCAGCGATCAACAGAGCACCCTGCAACCAGAAGACACCGGCCCACTTTCGAATCATCAACTCAAAACACAATGCTAGGGGGGCGATTACCGCACTCACCCACCAGAATGCTACGGCTGCAATGACACTGACAGACTGTGACAGCTTCATCACCACAGCATGCACAGTCAACCATGGAGTCATCAACGTTGAAGAAAATGAGTCTTGGCAGAGGTTGAAGATCCATGCAGTCCCACTGGGAAGGTACATGGGAAAAGGCACAGAGAGCCTGCAAATGATGGAGGATGAAATGCATGGTAGAAACAAAGGAGTAGCGATCCCCGTCCAGGTACGGTGGCTAGTGAACCCCCACTACATCAGGGAGAGAGGACAGAAGGGGGAGATCTCCGCATGATTGGTGGTCTTCAGAGGGAATGGGAGCAAGGTGCCATGGAGACTAGTCGAGGGAGGCATTGGGGGCGGAGGGAGGGTGGTACATTGTCGAACAATGCAGGAATGCAGGCCCCTACACCAGGTGCGAGGTCTACTGCGGTTGGGGTAGTGTTAGCAACGGTTGCGGACAGTCACTTCGGGTCCAGATCCTGGTCCAACCCGAACTGTTGCCACATTGGCGGTCCGGGTTGTCAATATACCGGAAACGTCAACTTGGCTACGGTTCGATGGTGAACTCCCAACCCGTGTGAATTGTCCGCGTTGTCCGTTGGTCGCCCAGTGGGTCCATCCACAGATTCAATTAAGTCTCTTGCTTTGGGAGTATGTGAATAGTATCTTATCAAAATCACATTGTCAACAACCAAGGATACGTTTTTGCATGCTTTGCAGCTTGCTATCTCAATTAACTCGGAATTGTTATTTTACCTTTGATACATTGTATTCTTTTCTGTTACAGCGGGCAATAGTTCCGTTATGAACATGGAGATCGGTGCAATGCCTTGTTTACCAAATATGCAACAATTCAAACTGTTGACACTCCGTTGACGCTCATTTTCAGCATGCGGCAGGGAGCATGACGCTGTTGTTTTTGCCAGTGCATGCTGCCAATATTTGATAAATGGATGTTTGAAACCAATCGGAAAATCAATTACCCAAGATTCGAAGCTACAAATTGTTCATGCTCCGTTGACACTCATTCCCAGGATGCGGCAGCCAGCATGACGCTGTAGTTTTTCCCAGTAAAGACAGCCAATGGCTGATGAATGGATGTCGACAACCAATTGGAACATAAATGACCCAGGGTGCAAAGCTAAAAATCGTTGACGCTACATTGACGCTCATTTTCAGGATGCAGAATGGAGCATGCCGATGTTGTTTTCCCGATTAAAGTCTGCCATTGTGTGACAAATGGATCACTGCAACCAAACGGAACATAAATTACCCAAGATGCGAGGCTAAAACACATTGACGATCCGTTGACGCTTGTTCTCAGGATGCGGCAGGGTGCGTGTCACTGTAGTTTTTCCCATTCAACGCTGGCAATATCTGACAATAGGATGTCGACAATTGATCGGCACATGAATTACCCAAGATGCGATGCTAAACATTGTTGACGCTCCGTTGACACATATTCTCTGGATGTGGCAGTGAGCAAGTCTCTTTGGTTTTTCCCAGTAAAAGCTGTCAATATCTGACAAATGGATGTCTACAACCAAGCGGAACATAAAGTACCCCAGATGAGAAGCTAGAAATCATTGACACTCCATTGACGGTCATTCTCAAGATGCCACAGGGAGCATCTTGCAGTAGTTTTTCTCAGTCAAGGCTGCCAGTATCTGACAAATGGATGTCTACAACCAATCGGAACATAAAGTACACAAGATGCGAACCTAAACATTGTTGACGCTCCGTTTACGCTCATTCTCAGGATGTGGCAGGGAGCATGTCGGTAAAGTTTTTCCCAGTAAAGGATGTCAATATCTGCCAAATGGATGTCTACAACCAATCGGAACATAAAGTACCCAAGATGCAAAGCTCAAAATCGTTGACGCTACGTTGACACTCATTTCGCTGTATTGTCCATTCAACATCACCCGCCATCGATAATAGTTTTCATTATGATTTGAAAATATTGGTAGTTATTCTGCCAGATTGAGACTTGGCCTTGTGAAAAAGCCAAGCGCAGTAACATTCTTGCACTGTTCGCTCTCACACGACTAAAATCTATGTATCTTGCCAAAAGCTTCATTGCGCCTGCTATACAGCTGTTTATCAAGCGATATTGAAAAGCTACTGCTCACCATTCGCCCATAATATATCACTAACTAAAACTCCAGTTCAAGATACATAAAGAAGCTGGTGAAACATTGACGCATTCTGTGGTACATTTTTTTCATCCCCTTATTCCTCCTGGTTTCAATTGCATTGACTGTCATCAACACCCTTTCAGCCTGTCTCTTTGACTTCGGTGTCGGCCGAATCAATCTGGGAACATGTGGCGGCCCACCCACATCCCACTGTTCTGGGCATTCTGTAGCCTCGATGCTATTGTCTTGCTCTATATCAGATTCAATGTCAGCCACCCAATTGTCTTCACTGTCATTTAGATTATCCAAGTCCCCATTCCAGTTAAGCCAATCATCAGTGTCCGAGATGCTGTGAGGTGCACTATCCTCCTCACTGTCAACTGGATGACGGTTGATTCTTCGGATTCGGCGGACATTCAATATTTGAGTTCGTCCTGCAGGGAGGACCTTTGCAGACAAAGGTGGTGGCTAAGGAGATCTTTCTGACAATTGAAATGCAGCTGCACCATCATGTTGAAAGAGTGAACACGATGCCTTGACGATCTCTTTGGTGGCTGAAATGTAATCCATGGCAATCATCTGTTCGTCTTTTGCCCGAGATTCCTTCCGCGTAGCACATATGTTTTGGCTTCCCTGCCACATCTCTCAAAAGTCGTGAACCATGGCCATTCTGTGCAAGTTCCATTCCTCCACCACATTCCTCATTTCCGAGTCGTTTTCTGTGTTGTTGGATCCAATAATGGGTCAGCACCTGCCAAAATCTCGGTATTCACTCGAGCGAACTGCCTTACAACGACCATTATGAGAAGAGTCTTGCCTATGGTTTTTGACTGCCTCCCGCCAATAACATTTCGCCATAGGGAAAAACTGGCCTCCACTCCGACACCATGTGGTATGATAGAGAATATGTTCCGTGCCACATTAGAGAGATCGGCGTACCTGGAGTGCATTTCCTCCTGGTGACTCCACCAGTCGGATAGGTCCGCTAACCAAAATGTACTGCTAATCTCCATTGCGTCGGAATGGTAACCAATGAGATTTGGAATAATTTACCCCCAGTTGTTTCCTGGTTCAGGTGGCGAATACAAATAGAGCCTGGTGGCGGTCAATGAGTGTGCTGTGCGATCGCTTTGTCCCTGTGTCGTCTCAGCCACAATGTTAGACGTTAAGTATTCTTCATCATCGCTGGACAAATCATATGGATCGAAGGATTATTGACAGGATCCTAAAACGGTTATGGAGGGGATAACATTGCTCTTCAATAAGCTTTCGTGTTTATTGACCGGCACACATGAATGTTTGTCACAGTATTCATTCTCCACGTACTTCAGAAAGGCCTCCTGGTATTGGGTAGTATAGAATGTTTTGTTCTCAGGATTGATATCCATTCCTTTGGCCCACTTTCTGAATGATTGCAACTTCCGGAAAGGATCGAGAATTTGTTCAGAAACAAGAAGCATCCCTGTCAATGGAGTCACTTCAGCATGATATTTGGACAGCTTCTGTCGAGCTAACTTCATGGCGAAGAACAAGTCTTCCTTCCATGCAGTCTTTTTCTTCGCAAGAGCTCGCATCATGCCATCCATGTGATCGAACATATCATTGTACACTGTGATAACGTCATGCAATGTGACTGTGTGCCTCTTCAACATCTACAGGGTCCAATATCGGAATGGCCTCAACACTTCCATGACATACTTCACCATGGTGGATTGATCTGGAGTTGTGAAGAGCGGCCGGTAATCGCTGTGTCTTGGGTTTTTTAACCGCTCGGGTGTGAATTCACGTAATTGGAAGGAGTGCTCGAGCAACTCCAGGGTCGAGTTCCACCGGGTCTTCCCAACCGTAATCGGAAGTACAGCGGTGCGGACATTGGCATTTTGACAGCAAAGGATGTCTTTTCGACGACCAGGTGTTAGCGTAATCCATACAGCGAGCATTCTCTGCTATATGAAGGTCAGTTTCAGCACAGTCAAAATATCTCGAAATATGTACTTTCTCAATTATCTTCGCTAAATCTGGTTCCATGGCCAACACTTTATTGATTCTAGCATTGCTCTCTTTTCGATGCCTTTGACTCTTCACATTGTCTATGCATTCATTCTCTCCGAATTGCTAATCGCGCTCATGGGCTTCCCAAGACTTGGTGAGGCCTTTGACACCGAGACTGCTCATGAATGCACGTAAAACCAGTTGTATGAAGTGCGGCATGCAAGGTATGTGGTTCAGCAATGCAGGCAACTCGATTCCACAGGCCTCAAGTGTTGATTGCAGTTCCCATGTCATCGAGTAATTTGAGGAGTCATTATCAGATGTAATTCCAAGCAAACGGCCGTCGGTAAGATCAAAACAATCAAGAACGTCCTTCAAATGTATGGCCAGCATTGCTCCAGTATGTTGCCCCTTGACCTATCATCCTTGATTCGATTTCGAAACGTGGAAACAACAGGCGATCAACCCTGTCGAACGCGAGTTGAACTACATGGAATGCCCGATTTCGATCCATGTGGTAAGCAATGACCGACATTATGGCTGGTTCGTTCGTTGATGTCCATCCGTCCACAGCTCAACAAACTTGATTTTGTGACGGCAATTGCTTCTCAATTGCATGCGCAGTCAGTACATAATCCCTCAGGCAAATGTTGCTAAGGGTGGTAGCGGACGGCAGCGCTAGGTCATCGGGTAATGCCTTGTATGCCCATTGTTGCTCGAGATTCGATATAGCGTTTCATGGAATGTGAGCCGAAACAAATCCTAACATGAGGTAGCCATTCCACGTGTCTTGGTGAAATTGAGAAGATTCAAAGTCCTTTTATTCCAGTTTGGAACGTTTTTTCTGTCATTTCGGTTAATATGGATCCACCTGGATGTCAAATATGATCTTTCTCTGCGAACATACAATTGTGATTCCTCGACTTCCTTGCCACTTCAGAATTGCCAAAGCTGTTTCATCAACTGTCGACCAAGTCAATTGAGTAACCTCTGTCTCTGTTAATTCGTTCAACTTTGTGATGTGAGCTTTTGCCAGCAAGTGTTTCCCCATTGAGCTGGTTCCATGTTCTGATGGCTGGCGAAGAACTTGATGACAAACGATACATATGATGCCAGGGCTGCCAGTCTCCTGAATTCCGCAGTGTAAATGGAATCGCCTAGACTGCACATGTCAATCATTATTCCAAGCAATGAACCTCTTCGAGTCTACATTCATGGAAGCCCACTCATCATCGAAGATGATTTTTAAAGCAAGGTCACTCAAATCACCAGTGAAGAGACAATTATTTCTGGACGAGTACATAACCTCGAGCAATGATGTGTTCCAAGATTTTCAATCCGACATGGTGGAAAGAATTGGACAGCTGGGTAATTCGACTCGAAAGACTGCCGAAAGTAACGATACAGCAAAGTAGACTGCGGGTTCCTAAATATTGACTCACCAGCTTCAAGTGAAGAAATCAGATCTGTAAGACATTGCATGCATAATTGTGAAGTTGTATACGAGGTTAGATTGCGAAGACTGACTGTGTAAAACTCGATTTGGGAACAGCACAATGCAGTTCATTGCTGTGTAGCATTTTGAGCCTCCACAAAAACTGTTGACGCTGTGCGGGCGCTCAATTGTAGGAGGCGGACGCGATACCGTCCCTAGCATTTTTGCCAATAGAGGCTGCCGATGAGTTCATTGTGGGTTACCTACGTTCCATTGCCGTTAGATTATCCAAGATGCAAGATCAAAACTTGTTGACGCTCCATTGACACTCATTTTGTGACATGGTAACAATCTTGTCCTAAGCATTTTTGCCTAGAAAGGCGGCCGATAGTTCGATTATGGATCAAAGTTCTCTCATAGCCCCTTGAGATTCTAAGAAACAAGGCCAATATTTGTTGACGCTCTGTTGACGCTCATTGTTAGGGCATAGTGACGAGGTTGTCGAAATGATTCTTGCCAAGAATGGCGGTTGATAGTTTGATTATGGATCACCGCAGTCTCATAGCCCATTGATATCCCATGATGCGAGGCCTACAATAGTTGATGCTCTGTTGCCGCACATTTTTGAGGCATTGTTACGAGGTTGTCAAACGCATTTTTGCCTAGAAAGACGGCCGATAGTTCGATTATAGCTCAAAGTACTATCATAGCCCCTTGAGATTCTAAGATACAAGGCCTAAAATTTTGACGCGGCGTTGCCGCTCATTTTTAGGGCATAGTGACGAGGTCGTCAAAATTATTTTTGCCTGGAGTGGCGACTAATAGTTTGATTATGGATCACCACAGTCTCATAGCCCATTGATATCCCATGATGCAAAGCCTAAAATCGTTGATGCTCTGTTGATGCACATTTTTGAGGCATGGTTACATGGTTGTCTAACGCATTTTTGCCTAGAAAGGCAGCAGAGAGTTCGATTATAGGTTGATTTCGCCGCACAGCCCTTGCATTTTCCAAGATGCATGGCCAGAAGTCGTTGACGCTCGGTTGGCGCTCATTTTTAGGATATAGTAGGGACGTTGTCGCAACCGTTTGTGAATGGAAAGGCGTGCTATAGTTCGATTATGAATAACCATTTTAGAGAAACCATCTCGATTTTCCATGATGCATTGCCAACAATCGTTGACACTCACCTTTGAGTTCACTTTAGAGACATACTAACAGTCATTGGGTGCTCAACAATTGTGCATAAAATCAATCGAATCTGTTTTGGCTGCCAGTATACTGTTTCTATGTATCATTGTTTGAATCCAAAATCTTCGAGACATCTCAGATTCTGAGCTACCACTATACACGTCATTTGCATGATGAATGACGTAAGTCCATTGCATTTCAGCGCTTTCAGCCAGCAATTTGCCGCATTAGAATCCATGCACTAGTTTTAGATATTAATAGTGTAACGTCCTCACCATTCCTGATCGAGCTCATTCTGCTCAATTTCCATGATGTACCATAAGAAATTTTCGATTTCTTGAGCATGTGCAGGAGGTCAGCACGGAGAGTTATGTAGTTGGCTGCATGGATCGATGCGAAATAACGGCTGTCATTCATCCGGGTTTCGGATGTGCTTTGACCGCTGCTTGTATTAGTTGTATAATATCACCGACTGAAACTTTGTTAGTAAATTGTGTCACAAATTTAGGATTTGTTTTCTCATTTAGCCATCTCAGGCAACGCCATATATGGTTTATTGTTCGTCAATCTACTTGATTTGGAGTATAGATCATTTGCATGGCCCGTACGACCCTTGCACACACACTGACGAATAATCCTGTCTCACTATTTGGTCACTGAAATCCAGACAAAGCAGACATGTAGCAAAGTAGGTACAAATTGCTTTTACTTGAGATATGTGGTGAAAACTACCTATTTGGCCATCTATTCCTCCGGTGACACAGGAGCCATCACCATGTCTTTGTCTGAATCCAAATTCTATATGGTAAATAACTAGCGACGCTATACGCTGCTATAAATACTCACTGTTTGACCTGGCGTCACTGTCTCCCTCTGTGACGAATTGGGCACCGCGTCGGACATGAGAGATACTATGTGATTGTCTGCCTGAGCTTCCTCCGAACTAAGCCTCAATTGACTACTTTCCTGTGGAGACATCACTTGCGGCATTTGCGATTGTCCGGGGATGATATCAAGAACTTTCATAAGCTCTCCATATGTTATCAGTGATGGTGTGGCTGCTGTTGTGGATGTATGGGGCTTCACAACGGCCGGAACCTTCAGTTGAATCGTCCCATAGTTCTTATCTCTCTCACGGAAATAGTCGGCTGCGTCCCTGCATCCCGGTTGGGTCAGTTTGTCAAGCCTCATCTGCTTCTGGCAAAAGCTCTCCATGCGGTGCTGTACCATTTTGGAGATTTTGCCCATCTCCCAGCCAGGTTCAACATCTTCACTCAGCTTGCCAAGCTCTGTATCTTCCGCATCATCATCCATGTCTTCCCCACCCACCTCATGTTCAGAACATGGAAGATCACTCAAACAGTCTCTGATAGCATTCAACATCTTCTCGAATGTTGTTTCAGGCTTTGTGGTTTTTGATTGTGCCTCTTCAACATTCCTCATATGTTCCTGCTCTTGCATAATCGCTGTCTCTGCCTCTTAGACTCGCTTTCTTGCCACTGCAGTCTCTCTATCCACATAATCCTCAATCGATTTCTCTGATTCTTGGTTGCTTACATAGTGCGTTTCCAGTCTTTACTCCGCCGGAAGCTTCTTCTTAGATCGTAAGCTGCGCAATGCTCCCAACTCTCGGACCCTTTCAGCCTCCAAGCCACTGTTGCCTTTATTCGCTTGATGATGTCATCAAGTGGATTTCTTTGTCGATTTGCCGTATTTGCCCGCCGGAAGTGGTGAAAGGATCTTTTTCGGAGCATTAACCATTGTCTCCTGTGTTGACCTTGTAGTTGTGCAAGCTGTTCGATGTTGCAAGATATGCACCACATGGAGGCAAGCTGTGTCTTTTATGTCAAGGTTGGTAGGTTTCATCAATTAGAACAAAGCAAAATCAGTGTTTTGACCGTCACTTCATTGGGACTATTTATGCTAACCGTACATTCAGATTTGATGGTTAGCATGTAATTTATGTAAGATACGGGCGATGTCTTGAGAGAAACATCACCAGACGTCCTTTCCCTCGGAGAATGTCCTTGTTATGTTTATCAACAATGAAATATCAGCTGTGGTTCATCCCGATATATCCCTGCAAATTTACAAAAACATCGGACCGACTTAATGATAATTGCGTGACTGTTGGAATCCCCTGCAGCTATATGCAGTGCAGCTATACACAGCCGGATTCAGCTTGAATTGAAATTCCCAGTTGGCTGTCACTCGTTCCATTTTGACTTGTAGATGACTATATAATCTTCCGGACTTCCCACTTCTTTTCGTGAGCATCTTCCTCACCATTCCACAACAACAAGTCATGCCACCAGAAATACTTCAACAAGGTACGATTGAAGCCGAATCAAGCCGAACGACAGGTGCTTCAAATACTGCGCCACCCAGTGAGACACAGCAGCAACACCGACACCAGTTAGTTCACCGCGACGCTGCAATTGTAGCCACCGAAAATATGACCCACAAAGCACATTTGAAAATTGAACCTAAAACCGGGAGCAGCAGGAATATGAAACAGCATGCGATCATATGTGAATCAATCCATATCGATATAAACAACGGTTATCTAACCGTATATCACACAGTTCGGGCACTTCGTGAGCTACGTAACCAATTCATCGCTCCCCGTAACAGGAAATCTCCAAGGTCAACCAAGTCATTTCTCCGCACATTCCGAGAAATTCAACAGCACGATGGTGTCAGTTCTGGGATTTTCACAGAACAATTTGGTGATAAACGTCCTGCGGAATGGACGAAACAGGCTTCAAAGACCTTCAAGGACCTACAGAGTCGTATATGGTTGAGGTAACAGCCGACTCTCACTCTAGAAGCAGCAACCAATTTCTTGTAGGTTTTCAACATGTCAGCTACTGGGGCAAGACAGGGAGGTCAGGTACAGCTTGAACAGTCCGACATGCGTCTTGCCTTGAATATGGCCAAAATTGCGAAAGAAGGGTTTTCCCGCGCCTCAATGGAAGAAACGCAACAAGTAATCAAGACACAACGCGCCGAAGTTCGAGAAGAGAAGATGTGGGGTGTTGTGGTTCCCGGGCATAACAAGGTGAAGACTGCGATAGAAGGACACCCGGCAATGGTTCGGGAAAATCAAACGGATGGCGGTCTTCCTGGCCCAAATGGCACAGCAAAGAATCCACCGAGTCGCTGGATGCGCAGACGCACAGGGGCACCGTCACCACAACCGGCACCACCAAGGCCCGGAACGCTACCTGCGCCACCTGATGACAGGGAGACACTACAAAGCTCCGAAACAGAAGGTATGCCACCCGGATATGTGTATATACATACTCTGCTCCCCAGCCCTCAATTTTCCAATCTTGATCCATATGCCAAGGATCACCTGCACGATATAGATTTTATTCCAGACTTGCTGACTGATGAAGGTCCATCCACAGGTTAGTACACTATCAGCTGCGTGGTAATGCAGCTAACAGCCATTCTGTAGACAACAGCAGCCTTTTGAGTCAACATGACAGCAAAGACGAGAGTTGACTGAAGGGAATGGGATTTCTGATTATTGACATGATCTACACTTAGCGGACACTTTAAAGAATATTTCAAAGGGTATGTTTCTATGCATCAATAAAGAACAATGTAGTTAGAATGGAGAATGTACATGCACAGCACAGAACATCTGCCGCAAGACCATTATTGATATAGTATGCCAAAGTGAATGGTTCCATGTTGTGGTTATGCCTGTGGCAAAATGAACGTCAATGGAGCGTCAATGAGTTTTGGTCACGTGATTTGGGAATGAATACACCCAATGGAAGCAATGCCACCCGTCATGAACGAAAGAGAAAGCAACATGCTCACTGCCCCATAGTGAAAATGAGCGTCAACAGAGCGTCAACGATTTTAGGACTTGTTAGTCTGGTAATATTGAAGTAATTTTGTAGTGGTTATACATAACAACAGCATTGCCGACATTCAGAGGCAAGAAAGAAAGTGAAATGCTCCCAGCCCCATCGTGAAAATGAGCGTCAACGGAGCGGCAACGATTTTTGGTCTTGTTAGTCTGGTAAATAAGATGTGATTTCATAGTGGTTATACATAACAACAGTATTGACAACCTTTATAGGCAAAAAAGGAAGCGAGATGCTCTGTGTCCCATCTTGAAAATGAGCATCAACGGAGCGTCAACAATACCTGTTCCTGTATGTCAGGTAATTCACACGCCATTCGGTAGTGATTATACATAATGGAAGTGTTGCCATCCTTTATAGTCAAAAAAAAAAGCAACACGCTCCCTGCCCCATCTTGAAAATGAGCGTCAACAGAGCGTCAACAATTTTAGGTCTTGTTAGTCTGGTAATTTTGAAGTAATTTTGTAGTGGTTATACAGAACAACAGCATTGACAACCTTTTGACGCAAAAACGAAAGCGAAACGCTCCCTGCCCCATCCTGAAAATAAGCATCAATGGAGCATCAAGGATTTTAGGTCATGTAAGTCGGGTAATAAAAATGTGATTTGGCAGGGAGTTCACATAATAGAAGTGTTGCCACCCTGTAAAGGCAAAAAGAAAGGCAACACACTCCCTGCCCCATCTTCAAAATGAGCGTCAACAGAGCGTTAACAATTTTAGGTCTTGTTAGTCTGGTAATTATGATGTAATTTTGTTCTGGTTATACATAACAACAGTATTAACAACCTTTATACACGAAATGGAAAGCGAGACGCTCTGTGACCCTCCCTGGAAATGAACGTCAACGGAGCGTGAACAATCATTGGTCCTGTAAGTTGGGTAATAAAATCGCGATTTGGTAGTGATTACACATAATGGAAGTGTTGCCATCCTTTATAGGCAAAATAGAAAGCGTCACACTCCCTGCCCCATCATGAAAATGTGCGTCAATTGAGTGTCAACAATCTTGGGCCTTCAATCATAGTTTATCGAAGTGCACTGCAGCTGTGGAAGTACATATACTCAGTTTTGGCCGTTTTTGTAGTCAAAAACGCTCATGATCACTTTGTCGCATCATTGTAAATCAAATTAGTTGATACTGTTCAGGAGGCTATCGCAGGATTATCATTCGAATATTTGCTCATACAGGCTGCTAATCTCTTGTTTATGAATACGTGCGATCAAGCGCCACTTGGATTACCCACAATGCAAGACCATTAATTGTTGACGCTCAATTGACGCTTATTCCCAGGATGGGGCAGGGTGCATCTCTCTACTTGTTTGCTATATTAAGGTTGTCAATACATCAGAAAATGACAATGCAGTACCATAGTCAATATTTTGCAATTAACAGTAGGATATCTGAATGCGACCATAAATAGAAAAACCAGAAACGTGTAACGGGAGATTGGGCCAGACAGGTCGAGCCAAACATGGCGAAACCCGCAGGTTGACGTGAACGGGGCCGGGTTTGGACTGCCAAGGAGGAGCGGGTCTGGCTTTTGGACCACCCAAAGCAGATGGTCGGCTTTTTAGACGGTTCTGGAACCGAACTGAAATGTTTTTCCGGTCCAAACCCGGACCGCTGGCGGGTTACCCGGACCCGTTGCTAACACTAGGATGGGCCCACATAGAGAGCATGTGCAGTGGCAAGCCTGTGTGCTGATACCGCATATGGCCACACCGCACCAGCAACCATATGTGCAATGTCGTGGGGTGCGCTGCAAAATAGGGGGCTCTCTGCGGCCACACACACGAGAAATGTTACAAATGCAGAAGAAACCACATCACATTCAGCAGTAGGTGAGCAAAGATGGTGGAAGTCTCCAGAGCGGCACGGGAGAAGAGGAGAAGAGAATCAGCAGAATGGACCATGCAGGGTGGCGAGCAGCTACAGAGATGAATAGAATTGGGCTTGGCCTCAGGGCTGGGTTACCAAAAGAGGGAAACAGAGGTGGGAGTAATGGGATGGTGGACAGATGGGTGGAGAAAGCAGGGAGAGACGACGTGACACTGGCTGAGAACACAATGGCGACGACGATGAGGGAGGCAAATGACCTCACATTGGCCAAGACCAAGACTGCGACTACAGCCATGACTACAACCGAAACTCAAACCGAAATGGGAGCCTTGGCTACCAATGATCAGAGTGATCCAGTTCAACTGCACAAGGTCGTACAAGTGGACCAGTGCAGTGCTGGCAATAGGAGTCGAACTCAGGGTAGATGTAGTGTGCTTGCAAAAGCCAGTGGGAGAAACTGGAGGTATTGGGATCAGCCATTCGGCATACCAAATCAGACACAGACAAAGAAATTGGCCTACAGTATGGAAGCCGAGTGGCCTGGTGGTTGAACCGCAGATGGATTTAAGCTGCAGTGATAATGATAATGTAATGGCTACTGACTTCAGGAGACGAGGGGAGAGGATAACGAGGATAGTCAATGTTTACAATCAAAGGAACGGGCAGTCTTGGGAGAGACCGGCATGAAAGCTGACCTTGCTGAGAGTCATTCGACAGGGCGGCACTGTCATTGCTCAAGACTTCGACGCCCACAGCAAATGATGGGATCCAACATGGCAAGTGCAGTGGAATGATGCTCGCTGGGAAGACGTGATGGATGGAAGTGGACAGGAAATTCGAAATGACAGCAGGTGTACCGACCGTTGAACAAGAGAGAACTATGAAGGCGAGTTGGTCATGCACCTGATGGTGGCGAATCGACCAATAACAAAGTGGTCCATACTGGCCGATGACCATCCCACTGGATCCGACCATGAGGTTATAGAATGGGAGGTGGACGTAAACAGCCAGCAGGAGCTGGATCATTACACGATTGTAGGGTAGAACTTCACTGCAATGACAGAGCAGGATGTGGAAGCAGCGGAGAAGCTATGGAAGGAACTATCAAAGGAGAGAGCTCACCTAGACACAGAATGCACAGAGGGCAGGGTGGAGCCGGAGACCGCATGGTATCGGGAAACAATGAGCACCAATCTCGATGCCACAGCAAAGAACATCAGCATTTGCGCCAGATCAAAGAGGTGGTGGAACAACAACATCAAAAAAAGACGAAAGGCAGTGGGAGAGAGAAAAGGAGAGTACAGAACTTGCAAGAGGTCACCCAGGTGAAGGCAGAGTGCCAGAAGTCGATTCAGTAGTCCAAGAGCACAATCTGGATTGAGTGCAACCAAAACCTTAGGAGAGCCAAGTAATGGAGAGCGGCAGGATATGCAAACCCTCGGGCGGGCATCACGGTGGAGTCCCTAACAGACCCAGAAGGCAATCAAGCAAACACATGATTGGAGAAGGAGGAGATGCTGAGGCACGAAGCTTTTCGCCCAAACTACGGCATCACATAATACAAACTATCGCTGGCAAGAAGCGCACATACATTCCTCACTGAGCAAGCAGTCCAGCAATCTGTACATTCTCAGTCAGTCAAGAAAGCACCGGGGCCAGAGATACTGTCTTTTGGGGCCATATAGCTGCTCTGGAAGCGGGACAGTGAGAGGGTGGTGAGGCTGATGAAAACAGCCATTTGCACCGGATGACACCCAGTTGTATGGAACCATGCTTTTGGCATAGTCATTTGCAAGCTTGGCAAAGACGACTATACGAAGCTGAAGCCTTATCACTCCATATTGCTGATGAGCTGGCGAGTAACTGTGGTCAAGAAAGTAGTCGCGGAGTTGCTGTCAGAAGTGGATGAATAAAGTGGGCTACTGAGCGACCAACAGTTCGGAAGCATGCGTGCCTCTCGTGGACATTAAGTCAGCCTTCCCAAGAGTGGCAAAAGGAAAGCTATTCAACCTAATGAAGGTTAGGCTAATGGATGAAGACTTTATATGATGGACAGAAAGCATTCTCTCAGATTGATAGGTGGACATGATAATCATGGGCAATGCCATCGTCAGACACCCAGCAGAAGCAGGGGTTCTGCAGGGCTCACCTGTATCACCGATCCTCTTCAGGATCAACACATCAAGACTGATCAAATGGGTTGAGGAGTAAGTATCTGAAGCACAAGGGCTATGATTTACAGACGACCTCGGCTGCATGGCAAGTGGAAGCGATGTCAACCAGGTCATCACAATACTTGAATAATGTGGAGCAAAAAGCATCGAGTGGGGAAGTAGACAAAGGCTACAGTTCGACACTGCAAAGATGGAGGCAGCACTATTCCCAGGCGGACGAGGCCACAGGACACACCTCCGTTTAAAACTAACAGCAAAGATAAAAGTATGAAATCAGTTTGTACACATCGACACTCGGGTGAGATGCTGGCTGGGCATCAGGATGGACGGACACCCAATGTTCAAGGAGCAGCACAACCGATCGATGAAGACAGCCAGGGCAGCAAAAACTAGACTCCAAACATTTCCAAAGACCTCTGTGGTTGTTCCTGATTGTTTCAGCGCGGTCCAAGTGGGGTGCGTCCAAGCGGTCACAGTATATGGGAGCGAGCTGTGATGAGATCCTGGATAAGTAGCCAGGCGAAACTACCTCCGACTGCTGCTCAATCGACAAGCCAGGTCCATCCGGGGCATGCTGCCCATGACCCCATAGGGTGCACTAATGTCAGAGTCAGGGCTTACATCTGTGCAAGTAATCCTAGCCTCCAGACAACTGTAATTCCCAGCGAGCCAAACATATGCAGGCAGTGGCAGGCTACAGGAGCTACACCAAAACTTCTCTTCCGGTACACCGATATGCAGAGTATTCCATGAACAGCATGACCCTGGCTGTACAACCGAAAGCAGCAAGTGGCCGGCCCCAGGGGAAGAACCAGTAGTCAGGACCACCATCCTGGACGACACCACCACAACCTTGAGACACACACAACACTTGCAAAGAGAGATAGAAGCCAAAGTTGGAGCGGGGGTCTGCAGGCGGTGGACAAATTGATCGCACTCAGACAATGGCCAAGTGGGAGCTGCAGCAGTGTGCAACAACAGAAATCGATGGAGATGCTGCCGAAGCTATCTGGGCACAGCACATATGGAGGTCTTCGACGCCGAGCTGTGGGCAATCGGACTTGCGCTTGACATGACCATTGAGAAGAAAGACACATTGCAAAAGTATTGAGGGAAGATAGTGGCAGTCTGTAGCGACTCACAGACCACAATCCGATGAACGGCACACTTGGAGCCGTGCCCAGGTTGGCAATCAGCGCGGCAGATCAGCTCAAAGGAGCACACTCTGCTCTCCCACGGCATTGCAACCGAGATTCCCTAAGTCCAGCGATACTCAGGTTTCCCTGGGAATGAAGAAATAGACCATCAGACCAATCTCGCGCAAGATGGAGGCTGAAGCATTGTGAGAGAGCGACCATACACCTCAGCCTGGAACAGAGGTAGACAAATCTCAGAATGAAGGTGATTAGCAAAGGCAAAGTGGGAGGACGACACGTGCAGCAATCACTTCAGTTACAGACTCTAGGGCAAGGCAGGGACCAAGAGACCTATCATGATGAGATGTGTGAAATTGCTGGCTGCCAGGTTCTACCGACTAAAGTCAGGGCATGCACCCAGTCGAGTCTACCTAAAACGATTCGGCCACCGTGATGACGACAACAACTGCTGGTGTCAAGGGACAGTGTCCCAGACACAGGAACACCTCTTCAACCAATGCAGCTGGTGGAGAGAGCAGCAGAAAGCGCTCTGGAAAGCGGTTGGAAAGGTGACAGAGTGGAAAGCAGGCAGATGCCGACACGTGCAGGTCTCTGAGCAATTTTCCATTGAAGGGTGTGATCAGGCGGTGGTAGACTTCCTGGCGGCTACTGCAGTCGGGAAGTTCCCACCCAAATCAATGGCGGTATGGAGCGGGCACAGAGCTCTGAGCTCAGGTGCAGGGGGCGGCGGCAATGGGTTTATATCTTTATATCTTTCTATCTGTAATCTTTCATTTGTCAGTAGGGACGAAGGGTAGCGGGGGGGGAGCTCCGCCATGTAGCCGGCTCGCCCGGAGGCCGAGGGGGTTATTCAGGTCCTGTCATACTCTAGTAAGAGTGAATACAGTATGATTAAACAACAACCACAACGGTCTCCATATACATGATGACCACATTGGCCGCTCCGCCACTCGAGCGCGGGGTTTAGAAGATTTGCAACACCTTTCTCGAATGGTTCCCGTTACGAATACCGGTAACTCTAGGTTTGACGAATATACAGACAAGATAAACCCAACCGAACAGGATATCAGGGCTAATGAGAGACAACCCATCTATTTCTGATGCCGTGCTGTCCCGTGATTACTTCATAGAATTCAACACAACAGGCGAGACCGATTGGGTATCGATAAATTGTGCAGTCGTGATAAGAGAGGCTGAATTTCTCTAGCGTAACGCTGCACGTTGTATTGTTTGTTTTAGTCCATTCACGGAGGCGGCTCCTCCGCGGAGTACCTAGTCAGTTCACGGAGGCCCACCTTCCGTGAACGAACCGTCCATTCACGGAGTCCGTACCCCACCTCTGTGAACTGACTAGTTCGTTCGCGGAGTCAGTCAAAATTACAAATACTCTGCTCTGCACGCATGAATGTGCATGCACTGGTATGTTCGTATACTCAGCTGGCTCTATCTATCCAGCTGAATTCAATCAGCACAACCGCGTACATTCAGCGCAGCGCAATTAAGTACATTCATCAACCACATACGTTCAACCCAGTGCAATTGGGTATATTCATCAATCGTGTACGTTCAGCGCAGTGCAATTGAGTACATTCTTCACAGCGCAACTGAGTTCATTCCACAGATTCTATTATACTAAAAATATGGACAGCCTTACATCTACCATTCCACATCAACTTCCGCAATTCAAAAAGGGTAGCCATCGAGAACTTACTCTGCGGGATGCTGCTCGTCTTCTGTCCCCTACTGAGCTCATCCAAGTTGTAGGTGTAATGGCAACAGTACGACTGTTCGTTGCAAGTATTTTAAAGCAAATGCCGAGTGCACACTTCATTGCCATGGCCGAGATGGTGGTGCGCAGTGCATAAGTACTGAACCTTCCGCTGCGCCATCAGGTATTTGAATCTCGAATGAAACCCAAGATCAGCTCCGCTGGAGCCAAGTCACAATCTAAAACGCCGTCGAGCCAATACACAAGGAGATGCTTGCATGGATACTGATCCGTTGACTAGGAGTTTGGCCCGGTTTCAACGATGACATAGATCACAGCGTAATTGTAGTTGTATGAGGACGTCCAATAGGTATCCCATTGTACGGATCACGATGATGTATAGATGGTTTATAATTTTTCATTGACTCTGTGAACGAACTAGTCAGTTCACGGAGGTGGGGTACGGACTCCGTGAATGGACGGTTCGTTCACGGAAGGTGGGCCTCCGTGAACTGACTAGGTACTCCGCGGAGGAACCGCCTCCGTGAATGGACTAGAATATTGTTCATGCATATGCCCCTTCTCAGCAACCATGCAATAAATACTTCACAGCGGTTAGGAGGGTTGAGGGAGTAGCGAAAAAAAGTACTCATTGACTGGTTCCCACAATAGGCGGACGAATAACAGGTTCACTTGCTTGTAAATGCTGCAGCTGTATTTTGACGTCTTTGTTTGAGATTCATGCCTGGTGATGGAGTTGAAACTTTATAAGGCCCAAATTCAAACTTGCCAAGATCATCGCAGAATATTAAAGGGTTGGACCATGCAGTAGCGTAACCATTGGTGAGGATCCTATAGAGGTTGCAGTCGAATAAGCTTAACGCGCTGATGGAGGAATGTAGGAAGAAGGAAGTGAAGGTTGAAGAGAGATCTGTTTTACTGAGAAAATTTATAAGACATGTCGGTATCTATGGATTGATTCCCATTCAGTCGGTGAAAAAGCAACGTCGCGCCGCAGCAGCGTTAACATTACGTTATACCGATAGGCTTACAAATTGAAGAATCCCTTCTCAAATATGTTCATGACGAGAAAGAGCGATGTCGCGTCGTAGCAGCGTTAATCTTGTATTGCACCTGTAGGCAAGTCAACGATTGTAGACGCACTCACTATATGTGGGAATTAAGCCATAGAAATGGAACCATAGCGTAGGCGTAAGGTGTGCAAGAAACCGTGTCACCCCTCAATATCACTGGCACGTAAATCTGTATACGGTGGTTGTTGCCTGTCGAAGCTGGTTCGTCAGGAGATGTGGGGAGTCTTACTGTGAGACAAAGACTTTAACCCAACTCGAGTACGCTACCAGGTATAACACGTCATCGTTTACTCCACACGAGAGCTGGTGCCAATCAATTACTAGATTTGGTACCAAAGTATGTGTTACTGAGATAAATTTCTCGGTTTAGCAATCGTAGAACCGTATTTGTGTGTTTAGTTTGCGTGTAGGAAAATTTCTTCAACGAAGGATAAAAAACTCCTAATCGCATGGGGTATATTTCATTTCGATTGGCTGCCGATGAATTCGAAGAAGCTCCATCGGCTTGTCACCCATGGACACGGCGAAAACGAAACAATTGGCATTCTCCCTCTTATACCCTAACTCAACAACATCTGCTCGAGGATGCTGATGATGGTTCACAAACTTGCTTTCTCGTCGTGGCCTTATATCCATCACAGTTGGAACCCACCTCACACGCTCACTATCGCTTTTCCGTCGGTTATCGCAATCGATCGCAATCCTTATACTCCGCAAAAGTCATCGTTTGCAAAAAACTCCAACGATAGCTGGAGTACCGTCTTCGACCAGTATTCCCGAATATCAAGCAACGAGAGTGCCCCAAGGGGATGTGGCGCAGATAATTATTGGCGCACTCAGGCTTTTGGGTATTGTTCGGTCAGTGGCGAGGTTCTGCGAGCGGTGCAGTGACTTTTACCATGTTTTTTTACACTATTTCCTATCTCTCTTCAAATTTCCTTTATTTCTGAATAATATGACTATGCAGTGTCGTGAGGCGGTTGCGCTTGCTTCCCCGGCTGCCTCGCGTTGCACTTCCGGTTTATCAAGTACGGTTGAACCGTCGACAATCGGCTGACGCCGAGCCGCAACAGCCTTTTGTCGATAGAGTATTGTACTGGTCTTCGTGGTTAGTACACTGCTTTGTGATAGTTTTTTCTGATCTCCGAATGGTCAAGAATCGACCAAAAACGCAATAAAAACTTTTCAGTACACCTCATTCTGACTGCTGACGTACTAACTACGAAGACCGGTACAGTACATTGCTTCAATAGAGAAAATTACTAGTACAAGTATATATTGAACAACCCACAAAAAATCATTCAAGCACATCTCCAGAGAAATCAAATCTATGCAAAAATCTGTGAAACATTTAGTTGTATTTTTCTCATATTTAAATTAATTTTACCAAGTATTTTGCTGTAGAGGTTGTGATTTAGTGCTCTCGTTCCCAGATTCTCGTCGCTGGCAAGCTCGCTCCTCGAAAGGCTGGTTTTCGAGCGCCGTGATTTAGTTCTATCACAAAAAAAAGATACATATGGAAAACAGCGAAAATACTTGTATTTGGTGCAATATTTTGCACAAAAACTCTCTAAAAACCTATTTCAATTTAAATGACCAACCCAAATTACCAGCGATTTTCCTTTTGACCTTGTACTTAATTTATTTTGTTGCATTTTTCTGTTTTTTTTAATGTAGGCTGTACTGCGGACAAGGAATAAGGCTGATGCGGCTCGGCGTCAGCTGATTGTCGACAGTTCAACCGTACCCGGTTTATCCCGCTGCGACCTAGCGAGATCCAACTAGAGTAAGCGAGATCAGCCGCCATCCTTTATTCTATCCGACTACCCGATCTTCTAGAAAACCGAATCTTTAGCTAGTTGTTGATCTCGAGGGCGGTTTTGCTGCACTTCCTAACCTATCACACATCGTCTCGAAAGGTGGCCATTCAGCATGCAATATAACTCCCGTCGGGTATGGTGAATCTGCAGAGCCTATCAAGCTGCAATCATGCGGGTTATGAATCTACTTGGCTGAACTTGGTTCGCATTTCTTTATCTAAATCCTAAGTTGATGTCCGGAAATATATCTAACCTTATTTATGTATAGAATAATCCCACGGCCCCATCAGCCTAATTAACCAGTAGGTCACACGTAGTGATTGGAACTGGTTCATCCCGATCAACTAACCAAAAATATGCTTTGCACTCGATATGGATGAGATTGTTGGAGCTAGAGTACTTCCGATTAGTTTAGCTTGGATAATCTCCCTAGATCATGAAAATTGACGCCCGCACGTGATGCCAGCACAGCGGAGCCCCTAGTTTCTCATACACTAATCCCGGATCTATGGTTAGGAAGATTTAGACTTAGTGCTTTATGAGAAAACGTTTCTGCGACATTCCCTTAGCACACGGTGTCATGTTTCGTGCCCAAATGCCTCAAAAAATTTCCAATACTGAATTGTTTTATTTCATGAACGGTACAACCGGGGTGGCGGGCATCAGCCTTAGGAAGCAGATGATATCTAATACTCAACAGATAGGCTGATCTGGAGCAGCTTCACGATACCATGGTCCTCCACCCCAGATAAAACTTTTTGCAGCTAGCCCTGTGACCCTCAATGATAATGATCAATATTCTGTCACAGAGCAATCGTAGGTTATATCCCAAGTGATGGGTTGAGTTGGGCTATCATAGCTAATGAGCTGACCCTGATCTTTAGCGGTGCGCCAAGCTGTATAGAACTTGATGTACTTGTCAGCGAAGTCTTGATATATAATGTTAGAACCCCTTACATCTATATAACTATCTAGTTATACTAATAAGTCGTTAGAGGTACTGCAATCGTGACATGGAGCTCCCAGTGGCCACTGTTCAAAACGATATCCGCCTACAAGCTGAAGAGATCTAACTATTGCCGCACCTCCAGCGATTCGCGAACCACTCGCCGACCCACAGCCCGATGATGTTGACCGATGTTCACATTGGGATCTGGATAGATGGTCGGACGGGATAGAGGCAGACACGGGTGCAGGCATCCCAATAGTCCGTCCCATCCGTCTAAGGCCTTGCCCGAGACCGGACTAAAGTTTTCAGGGCTCAAGATTTTAGGACTGGACGGACCAGGGTACTCCATTACAAGACTACAGGACTGCGGGCCCTGTAGTCCATTAACTGACCCCACACATAAATTCATATTGAAATTAATGAAGCTCAAAATCCCCGATTTGGTATATGATCATCTCAGCTGAAGATTTGTTCCGGGATACGGTGTCCCGAAAGTCTCATTCCCGAGCCGCATATACTATATCCGACCCGGGTCAAAACTGCGGTCATCTGTACCGGGCCCTGGTCTTGGAGATTTCTGCCCGAGACGGACCAATCCTTCCATATTCATGCCCAGACGGAACCACGATGTCAGGCCCCAAAAGACTGTAGTCCGGACGGACGGTTGGGAACCCTGCACGGGGGAGCTGATTCATTGAATTGACTGAGAACTTTAGGGTGGTTCTTGTAGCCGACAGAAGGCTCTCAATACCCAGTGTACTCATACTATATCACATGTTGCATGGTTTTATCTTTATTATGGTAATGTGTGGTATTGATAGGTATATATATAGTCTGTGTGAGCACTTACCTACATGAGCTACCTTTCAGTGACCATTTCATCCACATTTATCGTTACCTTAGTTTTAACCAGGCAAAGAGTCAGTGGAGGACACTTCATTGGGCAAGTGCACCACATAAAACTGGTGTTACATTAGCGCATCGCCACAATCTGCAACCACGGATCTCTTCCCTGCGCCATCTATACCTCGACAACAAGTATTAGCTACAGACGTCCAGGTTTCTTTCCAGTAGTTACGGAATGATAGGGAGTACTGGGCGGCGGTATACATCATATTTCGCCACTCTGTACCCTATCCATGGTCCCGATCTGGGTCAACTACTCGCATTACGCTATGAGCTAGTGAAGTACCTTTAATCCGATTGAATTACGTAGTCCTAGTTTAGTGCATGTCAGCATACGTGCAGAGTTTAAATCGAATCAGAGCTTCTCATTTCCGACTAGTTGCATGATGCATCCGGTCGATATATAATGGCATCGGCGAAAGATACCCAAGACTAACCAAGGCGGTTTACAGTAATCATGGGTGTGTTGCATATATGGACCGCCTCCGTACGTACGGCTTATGGGCTTCAGCTGGGCTGATGGGGATCATGATCTCACGATGATGTTTTCGTTCCAGACTCAGCTGGAGATGCCAGCTGAGTGCGCATGCATGCATACAAGCCATACTCTGAATGCCGTATATAACATCACACGATTGTTCCTGTAGTTTAGAATATACAAGCTTCTAGCAATTAGTATTTCAACAGGGTGGGTAATACCTTTTCGAGTGATATCAGCATGAAGGAGCCCTCAACGGTCTTCAGAAACAAGTTCCGGCTGGGATTGTTGAGCTGCAACTTAAGTTGGAGATATAAAAGTTTGTGCTGAAGCGGTTTTCGGAGGTCTCATTGATCGAATTGGCAGCATTGAAGCACGCGCAGATTTACGTAGTATCGATTCCAGGTAGATGCTCTGACATCTTACCAAGTACGTGCTGCCTCGTTTTTTATTCGTCTCATAAGAGCTAATAGCCCTTATAGTGAGTAGATACTACAGTTCAGCTTTGAAGTTGTACGATTCCAACAAACAATTATTGATGTGCTACGATGATATTCTCTCTCTGAGGCTGTGTAAAAGTAAAGAGTTTTGGAAGTTAGGGGAATTTATATTTTAGCATAATTTTATCAGTCACACCTTACAGGTATTGACAGTGCCTCTTTTTAGACTCTCTTCCTACAAAACCTTGCAATATACTGTATCGGCAATTGCGGATGATACGTCAGCTGTCAAGATGAGTGTTTGTATCTCCCGATCAAATACATGTGTTAGGGTCAGAACCACATTGTATCAAAGATTTTTGCTGTTAGAACCTAAAATAAGATGCTCAGTGTGGCTCCAAAGCTACTGCGGATTTTGGGCTCTCAATATAGACAATGCCCAAACAATCGACATCATATGTGGATATGTATCATATCTATATTGTGTCAGTCACTACCTGTATCTTGAAAACTATAGGTCAGAAAAAAAAAAGTGTATCATCCGCAATTGCCGGTACAGTACTGCCATAAAAGTTGCATAGTCGCCGTGAGTCGACTTCATCTTTCAGTTGACGTCCGCACGGTAATATCAACTGGAATCATCAGTTAAGCTTTATCGCGGCTCGAAATTCTGTACTGAAGAGTGGGCAATCATATATAATCATCATGGATGGTGGTGCATTCACAATGGCGATGCCCGCGCATACTCACATCTAAACCTTTGGCGCCTAAAATATGAGAAGTCGATTTATTGCCTTCAGAAACTCAGCTATTTGTGCATTATATCTTGCCGAAGATGTCACAGGGCCTGCCGGAATAAAAGAAGGACATTCCATTCGATAGAAAATCGCGTATGTGTTCCACTCTAACTTTTGAAAGAGCTAAAGTGCCGATACCAAAATTTCTTTGATTGGCTAAACAGAGAAAATTTGCTGCGCGAGTGCCAATGGTACAGCTACCGTGCATGAAGCTATTCCAAAAAATCAAACACAAATAAGTCAACAAGTTAGCCGAATTAGAGTTTAATAACTTGTCGTTACGTCCGTCTGGCCCAGGTCATTATGTTAATACTAGGGTTAGGGAAAAAGGACACCCCATTTCTGGCTAGCTACTGCCATAAGGGGGAATCATCAAGGACACCATATATATGTTCCGACTCATACACCAAATTACCTCGTTGGCCAATGGGTCGACCCATATGCTAACTAGTCATCTTGGTGAATAGGTCAAGCGATATGCCAACCGACCGAGGTGCGAAGTAAGAGGTTGGGGTGAAGCACTATTTCTGTCAACTTTTGATCTTCTGCATTATCACCACTGTCCTACTTCTTCATCACAGTGACTATCTTGTGCCTCCAACTCTACCACTGGATCAATTCTCAGTAGTCTCGTGCCCAAACTCGCTCCTGGCGTCTCAGCCACTTTCTGACAAAAGAGCTCTGACAAAAAAGAGTCTGGAACTATTTGCGTTCCGAAGATGATTTCGTCTACCGGGGTGTAACAACAGCTTCTGCGTCAAAAAGGGCTTCAAGCCGCCATATGCAGTCACCAAAACAAGCCCCTTATTATCCGAGAAAAGGGTGCTACAGTACAACAATAATCTTCATTATAGAAATGATATCCGCATTTTCCTGAGCTCCCTTGGCTCCTTTGAGGGCGACCTTTTACCTTCCTTGTGTTGAAGTTCGGAGCTCTTTTGACCTAGAAGTTGGTTGCTACGCTTTCCTTAAAAGCAGGAAGCTTTTCGATAGATAGTGCTATGCTAAGAGGTGGCTGGGAACGAGCCTAAGTTTTTTATAAATTTTGCTAAGTATAGTTACCGACAATGAGTTTTATCGATGTCTAAATATCAAAAAGGTTAGCCCGAATAAACGCGATGGTGTGGTTTCGATCGCAATTTCATTGCTGAGTGCTATAATATTCGTAGTCAATCCAAAATACGCTACATAAGCATGGCGCACTGCACAATTTCATACAGAGCCTAGAAAGAAGTCAACTGCACGCATTACTTCAGTGCATAAAAGAATTTAATATCCGACATTAACCTAGATCTATTATGCATATTTACAGTAGGAGTCCCCAGGAGTTGTGCCGCAGGTCCGTAATGCCTCAGAACCCAGGGTTCGGAGTTCCGGCTTTATTGCCGGGCTACTGCTCGTGCGCACGAGACTTTGCAGGCTGGGAATTGTGAGTTATCCAACGTACTCTGGGCGAGAATATAGTTCGGAGGTTGCCAGCGCTAACCTGCAGTGTGATCTGACCGGGGTACTCTAGATTGCCGACGTGTTATGGTAGCGTCGGCTTTGCTGAGACCTCGGGCACTACTCGGCCCAGAGACTTTCGCAACCGAAGCTTTTGCAAGGATGCTTGTTGCGCGTGTCAGCACTACGAAATAAGGTTATCTTCACTGCAAACAGGCTAAACATTTAAAGCGGCTCTAACTTCTCCTTGCCACGATATGAGTACTGTCACACTGTAATGGTGAGGATTGAGGAAATGAGTGAGAAAATGAGTTTTTGTACTTAGGTCTAGGGATATAGGATCGGACGCTCCTTTTCTGGTAGACAACCACTTTGAAACGGTAAAATTGAGGGTGCGACACTATTTTAGGTGAAGCGTCTGAATAATGCCAAAAATGGTAAGCTGGACAGTGCACTCACTTCCACCTCAGATTTCCCTTGTTGACACGCAACCCTAAGTTCAAACTGAGAGAGGATCAACGTATAGCTGAATTTCAGTAGAGTAATTGCTCTAGCGCAAAATTTAAATAATACTACGTGTAAGCTGCATTTTCACAAAAGTCTCAGTCGACTGATCACAGACACACAGTTACTTCCAGATAAGATAAGATCTAGTTACTGCACATACACAACACACCCCCGATACTCACCTCACAACCACTCTCTCCACTTAAGAATGCCAAGATTTCGTACATAGCACCAATCATGTCAATATCCAGCGGGGATGAAGGGTAGCGGGGGGAGCTCCGCCATCTAGCCGGCTCGCCCGGAGGCGGAGGGGGTCCTGTCATACTCTAGTTAGAGTGCATACAGTATGAATAAACAACAACAACAATCATGTCAATATCTTCGGTTGAACTTTGGTATGAGTTGGTAGTGTCCGCTCGCTCGCTCCACCGATGGAGTAATGTACCAATGCATATTCAATGCATCTTGATAGTCTGTTCCGTCGGGGTAACACGCTGGCTGGGACTGAACTATAGTTTTCGGGGGAGAGAATTCTAGACCGTTTGAGGCAAATGGACTGTATACCTGTATACCTACAGGGCCCTGTAGTCTCTATGATGTCATGATATACAATAGACAAGTATGGAGAGTAATGAAACTCATGTTATTTTTATACTATATTTCGTATTTAGGTCCTCCACCTGTATTGAAGTACCCAAAACCATTGGTTTTAAGGTCTACTGCCACAAGTTTCACGACATCATGGCGCCCGCAGCTCATTTTAAGGCTCACAACTGATATAGCCACCGGCACCACCGCCGAATGTCTACTCCTAGTTGCCGTCAGTCCCATATAGATACCTGTATGGGGCCCAAGGGCAGCCGCCACCTGCCCCAGACCGACCAGTCCACCGAAATAAGGACCACGATGGGAGGGGTATGACGGGCCCGAAATACTATAGTCGCCCGGGATTGTTGATACCGCAGGTGGATTCTAGTGAACTGATAACACTTAGTGTTGACATCGGCCGGCAGTCTTTAAGCAACTCGCCGAAACGTACGTTTTATGACAGTTACACTGTCAGCGACAGTCAAGACAGGAGTAACCCTGACAGGAGATACATCTGCGATGGAGAGAATTCCGACATTGGTGGCTCCTTAGACTTCTCAGACAGATGAAGCTTCATGCCTCACAAATAATTTGAGTTCTTGTACTCAGCAACAGTCCGACCGATACGGATGTTTTTGCCAGACACTCCCAAATCGATATCCATCGTGAGCGGACAAACCTCCATTTTCCTTGAAATGTACACGAACAGACAGGCCCTAACGATGCACGGATACAACCGCAGATATAACCAAACCAGCCTCTTCTGTGATGGAGATGGTGCATTGGCCTTTGGGCCGGTTAGGGTATTCTACCACGATCACACCATATGCACCATGAACCTTGAATCGTGAAGAGAGACAGGCTCAGACAGCAACGAAAACGACCCATACTGCATTGGTATGCGTACTAGCTGTGACAGATCTTCTCGGGCGATAAACCTGGGCAGACGGAAGTAGTTGAGGGCAGAAAGTGTGAATGGAAGGGTGGCAGCTACATTCAATTGACGATGAGGTAAGGAGCGGGGGAGGATAATATAAGGTTTCCTTTGTTATTGGTAGATGGGGAGTAGGAGAAATGGAGGGCTCTGACTTGAACACGGCCGTGACTGTGGAGAGGGAAGACATGGGCAGGCGGCGTGTAGGTAGGGTGGTAAAGCGTAACTCTGCCACGCTTCGCAACCGAATGCTACAACACACACCCGTACGTCGCGCTGCAGACTTAAATTGGCGACCTCTTATACCTTTTTTAAATATAGACTGCAAGTTTCGATGCTATGGAATTGTTACAGTTCAGAATACACCCTTGTCAGAAATCGGTTAGCGGTGGACCGTGTTTGCCGACAAATATCATAAATTCAAAAAGAGACCCGTTATATTAGGACTAGGGAGGAATCAGTTGTAACCTCGTTGATCAGATCATTCAGGCCTCCGAATCCTACTTCAAAACCTTCCTCCACGTGTTAAACATATGCGCGTTTTAGTTGGATCGCGTTCTCACGGCATGCGTCGATACCACCAACAGTTGAACCGAGATGTCTTATTCTTAGCGAGAGCTGTCATGATAACAGTTCTATTAAAAGTTCCACACCATTACCACATTTAGTATTCCCTTGCTCCCGTATCGCACAAAATTGAGAGATTAGCCTTCTTCAGCCAATCGAGATTGCATGTTCGAACATTCCAGAACTGGCGGACCGTATTATCTGGGTTATTTGTAGCGCCGCAGGAGACATGCAACCTAGAGGACATGTGATTATTCGTACCAAAGCCTTGACTTGCGTAGAAGCTAGTACAAATGGGAAAGTAGACAATTAAGTGCGATGGATCTGGCGTAATTCGGCGCTAGAGAGAAGCCGGATAGGTTGATACATCACATTTTGAATCCACCAACTGAGACACACTATACATGCACCCTCTCAGCTGAATTCCGCGGAGCGCCACCAACAAATCACACATGACGCGATTCCATTCTTTTGACGGCTGAAATGACAAATGTATCCCCTCTTCACCCTCAGCAACTCCACAGCTGGTCTGCAATACCGCTACGAGCGCAAATTACATCCTCATCATGGTTCCGGCGGTTCCTCTCTCTGGATCCTTTGCGTAAACAGTTCACTGACAATGTTAGTACTCACAAGCCGAGTACGGCGGCCTCCAAGTCTCGCCCAGCACTGCGCCGGAGTGGGTGCCTCCTCGACCGGAGCCGGTACGACAGACAACGCCCATGCCGTGGCATACAAATACAAAGCCACCAGATTACCTCACCACTATCGGCGGGCCGCCTCCGAAGAGGAAGCTCTGTGGGCTGAAACGCCGTTGTTTCTGGGTCATCATTGTGGTTGTTGTGATTGTGGTGATTGTTGCAGCAGTAACCGGCGGCGTTGTGGGCAGCAGGAAAGCGAACTCTTCAGCAATACCTGATTCTAATTCGAAAGCAACGCCGACAGCATCAGCGCCACCCCCAAACCCTACCTCACCCCAGCACGGTACAGCACTCACAGTTCCCGTGCTCGGCGACAACACCACTGCCGCGGATGCGCATATCGTCGTGTACCAGTCCTTCTCGCACGAACTATTATACTCCCGCGTTAATGCCGACGGCTCCAGCGACATGCCATCAGCGCTAGGCGACGAATTCAAAGCAATACCAAATACGCCACTTGCAGCAATCGCCTTTACCGACAACTCTGGCACCACCTTGCCAACCGTCAGCGCACTCCACATCCATGTCTTCTACCTCGACAACTCCTCCTTCCTTTCCGACGCGGTGCTTATCAACGGGGTATGGAGACCCGGCACGCTCCGCTTAAAAAACATCGTCCCCTACAATGAAACCAAACTCGCCGCCATCATCTGGGTAGAAAACAACATCCCTATACCATGGATTTACTCTCAGGCGGAAAACGGGTATGTCATTGAATATGGCCGAGCCATGAGCGGACGGTGGATGAAGGACGAGAACAGCTCCTCAACTATCGACTTGCGGCTTTCGCCTGGGAGCGGGCTAGCGACGTGCTACGACATCGACGAGAAAGGGTTCCAGCGGCTCAAGGTGTATGGGCAAATCCCTGACGGCGCGATCGTGTCCCGGGACTATACGGAGGAGGCGGGGAAGGGGTGGAGTGAGTATTACCCTGTGTACCAGGCGGAGAAAGCTGTGAAGGACATTAGCACGGTGACGAAACGATCGAATATGACGGCGGAGGAAATAACGCTTTTCTTTGTGCAGGAGGGAGGGGGGATGGATGAGCTGGGATGGACGAAGGCGAAGGGATGGGCGAAGGTGCCGGAATATATTGTTGAAGGGAGTGGCGGAAAGGTGGCTGCTGTACAAGATAGTAGAGGTATAACGAGAGCATACTTTCAGGAGGGGAATGGGACGGTGATAAAGGAGGCGGTTTTGGGGGCAGATTCAAAGTGGGTAGTTACAAGGAATACTATCGGGTAACGAAGTCAATGAGGGTGTACGGAGGAATGAATGTAGCATTATTACGCCACACAGCTCCAGAAACGTGGAGGTGGTGAATTTTGAAGTCGAGCGATAAGCCCGTTCACCCGAGGCAAGTGCCTTTGTGAATAAGGCTCTAGAGGGTGCGAGGGTTGCGAACTAAAACGTCTAACCCCGAAACTGTTATCTATCTTATGCTTCTCACATCTCGTCACTACTCTACACCGTACCCATGTCAAATGTATTTGATGTTCAGTAACAGACTAGCCGCTTCTGAACTTGTGACAGTGCTAGGGTTTACTGTAGCGGTGGTTGTTTGGATCTTGGTAAAATATTTCAAAAGGTTTTCTGGTCTTGACCGAAACCGTTGCTTGCGGTGGTAGTGGTGCTCTGAGGTTGTAGCTCAGAGTAAGCCCGGGCACATTTCAAGGCCTTCAAGGTTAGAGTTCCAACTTTTAGAGTACAACTCAATCTTTGGATCCGCGAAAGAGTGGGTAAGGTACAATCATGCCCGTAGAATCAGGACGCTGTATACTAGTTATAATAAGACTAGTACCAAACTGTGGAATTAAGGTGGATACCAGTGTTTATACAAGCTTGTTAGGTATTCACATCGGTGTGGTATCAACACGTGCAAACAGCCTTGGTCAAGGCCAGAAAACCTTATTATCTACATTGACTACGACTAAGGAACACATTTTTGGTTGTTGTTGATTCAGGGTGTTGAGTTCGAAGCATTGCCTCTCCGAACCTCGGGGTAACACTGCAAGTTGTCCAGCCTCTTCCTGAGGCTGGCGTGTGAGCTTCAGAATCCCCAGTCGGGTTAGTGGAAGCGAGTGTCAATCATGATTGTCAGCGGGTCGTGCCGTTTATAGTTGGATAAGTGCCACAGCAGATCATTGACTGCACGTTTTATTGCATCGAAGCGCAAGAAACGTCAGTCATCATTGATCTTTGCACATATAGAGTGTACATGAAAGCTATGAGCAAAAATAGAAACAGCGTGAAAAAGTAAATCCAACCCCCACACAGTCATCTAACCTAATCTCGACATTGCATCTTCTCAATCTGTACGCTACGCGAATGCCAAGTCAAAATACGGCAGCTTCCGTACCCCATGAAATCATTTGGAAACACCAAATGCAAATTGATCCACAGGCTATTGATTATTTTACATGCTTGCTGGATTGCAATGTAGCTAACTCCCTGCTGTATTCTTTTGGCCTCAAGTTATCATACGAACAGATTGTGGTGTTGCAATAAAGAAAAAGCAGAGAAAATTGGGTGTTGGTATTCGCGTAACATACAGGGTACATACAGAAATACTCTTCGTCGAGCAGCCGCTGAGAGTAGGATCCCATTCTGATGAAAAATAAATATCACCAACTTGATATTAATAGCCTCAACTAAACTTTCGATCTTTCGATGATATACTCTATGACGATAGAGTATAGAAGCTCTCATTAGCTCTAAACTAAGCTCCGATCTATCCGATCACCATCTGATCTAAACTAATCTCCTAGGTCGCTATATCCTCACGTGCACTCATTTACTAAATGACAATCGATCCGTAGTTTTAACTCACAAACCAGGTCCACTTCTGCGACCCGCTTCGGCATGTTGCAAGTTTACCGGTTGGCAAATTAGCCTATGAACCGTAATTTGATATATTTTCTTATTGGGATCTATATCACAGGGCAGACAGAGGTGTTGATTGACTGACCCTGCCTTGTACTTGTTAAAAGATTGATAAAGCGGAATGTTGGGAACGAGAGAAACTGACAACGTAACTCTCCCTCCATATTAATGGATGCAACCGAGTTGTATCTCACGGTAGGATGCAACAACAAATGTATTTAGAAACTCAAGCACCAGCACAACAACAAATCAGCATATAAGAAGAGCTTAGAGCAGACAGGGTTCCCCTAGTAGAACTAAATGTAACTCGGGCAAATTCTAGAATAAATTATAGCGATTCAGCGGTTGTGGTGACCTCAACATCAAGGTGGTTGCTCTTTGCGTCGCGCAGCAAGACATTATAGCTATCATCTGGGGGATGGAAAAGGCTCCTACAAATTACATGCCATTATAGATATCGTTACAAACCCAATTTGCGAGAAAGTTACAAGATGGCGAGAACACAGTGTAAACTGAGCAGTCCATCCTAGCCTTGCGTTCGGAATTGTTCAAGTGATTAAGCTCGAATCTAGCCTCCCTTAAAAACACTAGTGTTAGGTTATTCCGTACGCTAGATATGCAGATCGAGTGCATGCGTACCTACACATGTGCGCGTTCCTTCGCAGGCTCAGCCTCTGAGGCCCCCACTACGTGCTAATGCGGCAGAGCGCAACGGAATAAACCGCAATCTCGTACGGTTAATGATGGAAAAAAGCTGCCTCTTGCTGGTGCTGATCTAGAGTATAGCTCCATAGTGTGTACGAAACCCATAGTATTGATCAATCTGTAATACCTGTAAGTTTTAGCATTATAAGTTAATTAATGTCAGGAAAACGTGTCCTCGAACTGTCAGCTAAAATCCCTCGGTGATGGCGGTATCCCCGGGATGATAATAGATCCTGGCTCTACATATGGGCCAATGACAAGATATAGGACCCGTATCGCAGAGTTAAGGCTCTGAAATCATCATGCGAGACTGTTGCAGCTTCTTTACTGGAACGAGACGCACTGTGAGCATGGCTGAAGCCATCTGGTTCTGTGAAATTTTCCCACACTAATCTGATTCCAGGGTATTCTTGACGTGAGTAGGTGAAAATTGCCGGAACAGCTACCATTTATTCATATAGCTCGGTTTGCTAGTACAATAATCGCATTAAGTTAAGCCAATGCATTACAGCCAGCGATGGCTAAGCGACTGCTCAAGACAAACGGTGAAGAAAGAAGTACGTATCTGACACGTATACGCATCCTCGGCCGTTATCCGTCACCGACGCTTCGAGCACAAAGTCTTTGCAGCATGGTTTCTGGAGTATGCTGTGAGGCGCCCAATCGTAGTTGATAGCAAACATCCTAAGCATACATGAAGGTGAGGTATGTCACTAAGTTACAACGGGGAAGCGCAACCTGTGTTTTCTCAGTGAGAACCGTTTTTGGGTTAGCTCGATGCCCAGTTATGACGCGTTTACGAACTCGAAAACAATATATGTTCAATCAGTAAGAACCGCAAAACCAGGGATAGTTTGCATATGCATATAAAGGTGCCATCCGGCGCTACATTCATCCATACAGTTAGCTGCCTACTCAGTCCAGTTCAGTCTAACTTCACCCTAGACACAGTGCTGGCCGGCGTGCTGAACATTGTTGAAAGGAATATACTGCATCGAAATACCAGCGCATCTATCGAACGTTTCGAACATCCGAGAGCCTATATAAGAGATTCAAACAGTGCAGTCTCACAACTAGAGATTCTACCATTATTACTTCGACCGGGGCGCAATTGAATAGGTAATTTATCGAGCATTCCAACCATGTCAGCAGCACCGCCTTTACCTAGCAATATAGACGATATATACGATGACTACCGCCCGACGGGAGTTACTCCAGGAGATTGGGTGCAAATCGTAATTGCAGCCTGTGGGCTTTTAGTGGTGGTAATTGCTCTATGCATCAAGTACAGGACGGGTATTAAGACATGGATCGTTGGTTGGTGGGAAAATGTATGTCCCGTTACTTTATGTAGAGCTGCTTTCCAATTTCTTAGCTCAATCCAAATCCTAACCTTATAGCCTGTATTTGAATCTCAGATTGACCTTCAGATTTTCTTTCTTCGGTAGGATAAAGCTAAAATTTTCCGGTGTAGGTCCACAAAAGGAAAAAGACGACGGATGAACAAATAGAGTTGGGATCACAAATTATCGGGTCATCTTCCCCGAGTCGATGGCCACGCGAGCACGGACACGTTTGTGTGGGTGTTCCAGCTAGATCTGAGTGTGGAGGCTATTGAGAAATCACGGCTACCTTTGTAATTGATTGATGTTTGATTGGATTGGGGTCAGGGGAGGGAACTGATATATTATGGCAATTCATAAAACTCTTCAAACTAAATACTAGTACACCTAATTTTCTGGTTGTATTGCATAAAGATCAGGTTTTATAGTGTGTTGGTGCGTTTGACGATGACTGGAGAAGATACTTGTGAAGCATGGCCCTTGTTTTTGTGCATCGGTTAAAGCGTTAACTAGTTTCCACTCGAGAAGCGACCTCATGCTATCCTTTCAAACATTTAAATGGTATGATATCCCTCAACCACTTCCCCGATGGTATACGACTACGGAAAACCCATATCGACAACCCACCGGAAGATTGCGAACACTATTTTCGTCACCCAAGAGCGAGTGCACTCTTATTTGGTGTTATCAAGTATCATACATTGGTATTTTTCAGAGGGGGCGCAGCCTCAGTGATTGACAAGGCTGCGCATTGGTTGGCAGTGTTTGACTAGCTAGGATCCGCAAGGGTCGACAAGGATTCAGTATTTATTGTACCAGCAACCATACTTCGGACGATCACGCGTCACAAGTACTCATACGTATTGAAGTTCCACAGACTCTTGCAGACGTTTTACTAGTATTGTACCATATGTGTCTACACATCTCGTCGCCATTGAGCTCTCACCATAAGGCAGATCTGCGAGATTCCTACGGATGCCAAGAGTGTTGATAACCTAACTAGTTAACCGCCGCCGACCCTTCAGGGTTGCAAAGACCAGGCTACAACTAAATGCCTATGGGTTGGATTACCTCGTATGCCCAATTACGACAGCTGACAGCCATGCAGCACGTGTACAGGCAGCTATTATCCAGAAGCTTGACTTTGGAGTCGAATAAAGTTTCGACGAATTGCAAGAAGCAGCTCTCAGGGCTGGCAGCCGGGGTCAGGACTATTGGATGATGGTATGGTTTGATCACCAACGACACCAACCAACCGTACTCCGAACCTTGTGCCATGCCACCCATGATCTTGTAACCCTGCGTGCAATCTCTCACACGGTTGAGATCAATCTTCCGTTCGGCCGCGGCCGGCTTACTGTTCCACAGCCCCCACGGCATATGAAGAATGCCTGCAGCTCGGAACACTCCGAATAAAGCTGTTGTGGATTGGTCCACTGTTACCACGGAGCTCTAAGTTCCACATTCAAAGATTTCGTAGTTGTTGGGGTTGTCTAACTGAGCTGCGTAGTAGCGGGGGGCATGCCTAAATGGCATTCCGTGTTATCATACGGCATAGTGACGCAATGAGTAGATAATTCGAAGGTTTCCAGCGCTGATCGCCGTGTCTCATTGGTAGCGCCAGCGAAAGAATTACTGACTAGCTATGGAGGCATCGGGTCCTCCTATCTCTCGAGGACGATTATGACTGCCAACCAAAATTGTACCTAGGAATGTTACCCGCACGTTGTCAGCACTCCAGATATAACGTTATCTTCACTCTTCACAGCATCCCAACGTTCGAAGGGTCTACAAGCTTTTGCAGCGATTGGATGAAGTAATTCTTTGAACTTGTGATAATATTCAAGCCCTGGCGGGCCTGGCCTGCATCGTTGAATTAGATACTATTACATTTGCAATTGCTCGCACTCATTCAGGCCTATCCTAGTTATTCAACGGCAATCCTTAATCATTCCTAAACTCTAGGCATACAATACAGCGCCTCATGGAGTTATACGCTGCCAAATCGACGACCTATAGATTAAAATGCTAAACTAGCCCAGTCAAAAGCCTGTGCGACCACAGGCATATCCACCACGAAACTAGCTTAGCTTACACATATCTTATAGTTTCGCAAATAACTATCTCATTGCTACTGTCATGAGTATGCCCTCAGTATTTGTAAAAACAACTTCGTAACATGGTGCCGCGCTTAGTGATTGTGGGTGACTTAGTTCTCGCACCATTCATTGAAAATGTCCGTTCCAGTTAGGGTATATGATGTTAACTCATAATTAAGACACACATTGAAGCATACGTAACGTTTTCGGCAGTGTCACGAACCTCTTTGACAGTATCCCACTTCTGTATAGCTTCGCGTGATACAACAATAGCTGCTTTCTGTCGTTCATTCTCTCTGACGTGTAAGCTTATACATGACGTCAAGAAAGGACTGTAATTGACCCGTTAGTTGTGGTACGGCACACGGCGAGGCTGTTAAGGTTAGTAATCAAGGGCACTAATTTGCTAGTGAGCTTGAGAGAACGCCGTGAAAAATACACAGAAGTACATATCAAGTCATAACTCATGCAGTCGAATTCGGTTAGAACTTGTAAATATGACGTTATTCCTGTGCGGGGTAGTTGCTAGTGGTGTGAATTATTACTACCTAGAATTTTCTGGTTACTTGAGATAAAGCATCACCTTGCTAAAGGGCTATGTGTAACTACATGCCAGCTAACACCACAAAGTGGATGCAATACGTATAATGGTCTGAGATCATGACATGGTCGTTCCGGATATACCATGTTTCATTCGCGAGTTTCGGGGTGTTCTGTGTCTAGACTACGGATAACCTTTACCTGTATCATAGGTAGGTTCGGTAGCGTGCATCAAACACCAATGCGACCACTAATCACGAAAAATGAATACTGGACATCCACCATAATACGGATGACTCAATTAATTACCTTGTGATGTGCTACAGGCTGCGGGCCGACCCGCATGCATGCAGATAAGTGGTGGCACAAAAGCTATAGCTGAAGAGCTAATCCGACAAGGTTGAAACTAGGCATAGGCGGTTGTCGTTTGAAACTCGGATAGATAGCGTCATGTGAGATAAAGTGAATGGTCGGATATCATTGGCTAAGTTGGATGTACAATTGCGGAAACTAGCCCTACAACCTGCTGATGGTTGTTGTCATTCCATGTGCACGGGACTCGTTCTCGGAGCCGAGATGACTGATTGGTGAGGCATATATGCACTAGTGTAAAACTGTCAAATATGTACATAAATACCGAGATATGAAATCGCGGCATGAGGTAGATTGAAGTTTATAATCTCTGTCACTTCTCAGTACTTCTGAGGTAGTCACAAGATGAGGTTCTCTCCGGACGAATTGGATTTTTTTCTTTGGGGAAGTGTAAACGTCTGTATCCGTGGGGTCCAGTCTTTATTATCACGTGTCCCAAATAATCGAGCACTGGGGAAGCCATTCCACATTCTATATGGCAGGTTCCGCCGGGAGGGTGATTCAAGCACTGTGATTTTCTGATTCCAGCCCTACCGCTACAAAATATGTTTGAAGTTTCGGTTCTAGGCGGTTGATACAATACTGCTACGGAGCAACCGGTACAAATTGTTATAACACTATTTGGTTCTTTGCAGCTAGGCAGAACGTTATATAAGTATGTATCTGGGAGAACGAAACCGACTTCTGGTTTCCTTGCAATTAGAGTAGCATTGTACCTTTACAAAGCGGGGAGTGCAGGTACATAATACCTTGACATAACCCAGAATCCCCACTTTCATACCAGTTAATCTATCACAATCACTACCAACACGTCAATCGAACCTTAACCCCTCCTCAAAAGAAAAAAGAAAAAACCCGCCATGGGTGTCACTTTCGCATATAGCTACTTCTTTACCAACGCAAAAGAAATAGAATCCAAAGAAGCCCCAACCGCCTAGCGATGCTTGATGATAGGATGCCGATTTTTCACCTTTCAGATCACTGATTTAGCGTAATAGAAGGTTGTGATCCCGATCTCCCCCCTAACAGCGATCCAATCGACCACCACAGAATAATTTATAAGCTCACCTCGCAAAACAATGGCGTGTGGTAAAGCTCCTAGGCAACAAAGTCTGCGCGAAGGGCTATAAATCTCGCACCAAGTTCAACGAGATTTTCAAAGGTTACGCCAAGGTACCTTTCCTAATCTTGGCGGCTTCATAAAACCTCGAGAGTTTTACAACTCGGGAACGTGTAGCAGGTCTACCGCTACCTAATCGAATACGTGCGTTCGTTACTCTCGGCTTCCTGCATGATCCTACTTCACGTACATATTGTGTGGTTGAACCAACTTTTTAACATCGATCCGAATTCCCACAGTCACCCCCGGGGAGGTTAAAGAGAGAGATTACAACTACCCCTGCGTTAACGAAATGGGGATTGACTGCTGTAAACGAGTGAATGGGAAGACTTCACTAATATTGGGTATACTACCAAGGAATAGCTCGCTGCAATAACTGATGATGCTTTCTCCAATTACGCCAGGATAATTCCCTGCATTTACGTGAGTGGATGAAAGATGCATTGCGCGGTTGGGGAGATGACCACCAGTTAATATATTGAGTAGCGCTGGTACCGAATTGCGGAAGAATTGAGGGACGAGGGAGAACTTGGTACATGCCACCCCCTTGAAGCAGCTAAACATACTTACTAATCCTCACTGTTAGAAGGAAAAGGATTCGTACTTCTATAAGTACTGGTTTGAGGGTAGCGAGACTTGTGGCTCAGCCGACAGACTTTACTGTGAATTTCTCGACAGTATGCTGAGGCACAAACTAACCATGACTATCGCAGAGTATCTAGGAGGCTATAAATAAACACAGTTATCGTAATGACCTAAACGAAGAGAAACGGAGTATTGCATTCCGGTAGGTGCGTTTGTTCGAAATCGAGTTTTTCAACGGATCACTGAGGTAGCATTCTCCAGCCTCTATATCAAAGGCACATTTTGAAGTCTTCTCAAATGGGAATAGGATGAAATTCGCTAAATTCTTGTTACACCATGTGACTTCTAGAAATGGCATAATAATGACAAAATTTTATGGAAACTCATGTACCGCTACATCGTAATAGTGAATGCAGCTTCCAAAAGTCCATTCGTCAACATCAACGCATCTGCAAAGTAGGAGCGGCTGGCTTGGGAGCGACAGCTATTCCGTCCTGATTTGCTTGGAATACTGTGCACAACAAATTTACTCGAATACTGGAAAGAATCATTCCGGTGTGGTGTGTAGGGCAGAAACTTTCACGTAGCACATTTAGAGTGGTATCTCCACTGTTTTCGGAAGTGTCACCGACCCAGACTGCGGAAAATCCGATATGCTCCGGCATATCCGATTTTCATCCCATTATGAACGATTCAGTGAATAATGACCTCCACGGGTCTGGGAGTGAAACTCTCTTACGCAATCGAATAGACAATCCAATCACTTGTGATAAATGACAGGTATCGGGCCAGTCTGCGGTCCGCTGCCGCCGATGGCGAGCACGCAAATAGCAACAGTGAAATCTATAAGATAAAATTCAGACGTGCAATTATTACAAACCCGAAGACTAGCACAATGAAGTGGGGTAAATTGTGATGTCAATAAATTATTCATACACCACAAAGAGCAGGCTTCCACTCTGCCGCCTCAATATCCTGCTCCCGAGTTTGGTCGCTGATTACTATGCATTGCTGGCTATCTAATCCCGCTGTGCTTTTGCAATTGGATCATGAGTGAGCTGGATTCAATACCAAACAGCTATCTTCTTTTTTATCAAACTGCATTGCATCACACGTCCACAGTCTAGATTGCAAATAGTGCAGCTAGTATTACAGTCCGTTCAATAATTGATCTAGCTTAGGAACATATGCATCTGATTGATCGCTATGTTTAAACCCCGCAGTCAATAGAGATACATGTGATTGTTTGCCATCAATTGAATCCAATAAGCTTGCACTAGGCCATAAACCTTCATTTTCAATTAGTTGAGCAGTAAGGCACCTTGCTTTTTTGGTTCTACCCATACTGCAAGGAGTTTTTCAACGGCAGATTATTGGTGGGCGCGTCAATGTCTCAGATGCAGCCATATCATCCTACGTCACTCAAATCCGCTCAACTGCAGCGGTAGGAAAGATTGTGTGACAAATATCTCGATTCTGTGCATTTAGGTCAACCGCTAGAGTTCATCCGTCCGCATAGTAAACCAAATTCCTAATTTCGTGCTCCCGCTCTTCTAAGTTTGTATGGTGGGGAGTTATGAGTATATAGCGCCCACCGATAACTCAAGTAATTCTCTCATTCGGAATGTTCATTTCAATCATCGCAGCCTCCACCTCCGTCACCCAGAACCAGAGTACGAATGGAAATATCCTTCAAATCAGGTCATCTTTATGCCTACGTGCAAGACCTTGAGTCACAACGCGGCCCGTTCAAGTTAGCGAAACGTGACTGTTTGTACATGTTTTGCCTCCCACTGAATAATTAACTTAACTAGTAGCCGGTAACCTCCCGAACATTGCACCCACATTTCCTGCTATCGGAATCCTCGAAAAACTCATCTTCAAAAACGAAGATGTCTGGCTCATGCTCCTCGAAAATCCATTCTGCGCCACAGGCTACAACTCCTCCGGCGATGATTTCAATCCCATTTTCCAAGGCTACGCCAAGGTAACATTAGAAATATCATGATATTAATGCATGACCAAGAGTAACCTACGTATAGCAAGACTACAGGTACCTAATCGAATACGTCCGCTTCGTCACTTACCGCTACCTGCAACATCCTACTTCTCACTCGGCGGCGGGATTGCGGGAGATGGTGGAGCACCTTCCCTGCGAGATGAAGTATGTCGATGATTTCTTCGATATCTGCGTTGGCCAAATGGAAATCGACGAGCAAGAACTACTGGATGAGAGGAGCTCGCCGCCGGTCTTAGGGTACACGGCGTGGGAGCAGATCTCAGCTATGACTGATGACGTCTTCTCAAATTATGTTAGGATGATTCCATGCATCGTTGTGAGTAATAGTGTACCGTACCCCGAGATAGGAAGGGCACCGACGCTAATACAGTGACTAGGGTTGGAACCGTATCGCGCAAAAACTGCGGGATGGGGGGCCTGGTGCGTGTGTTTCTCTCTAGGCGGATATTTGCTCGTTGCACTTGAATTCTGACTATCTGCAGGTGTGGAAGATACATACTTCTACCAGTATTGGTACTCGTACAGTATTGATGATACGTATGCCAAGGAACTATTAAGTGCGTTCTGACATCCCCACTGTTCCGCTGGACCGCTGACGGACAACCAAATGGTAGGATATCTTGAAGACAATCTTGATTCGTATAATTGTGAGACAAACTGGGAGAAGTGGAATATTGCGTTCCGGCAGGCATGTTTGTTCGAAATTGCATTTTTTGCTGCAGCCTTGGATAAAAACCTTCCCAACGTGTAGGGGTCTGCAGGATGTGTGTGAGACTGAAAGATGCTGGTATCATAAATATGCTTTGTATTGTTACTTTTCAGGCTTCCAGTTGGTACTTTTGATTCAGATATGCGAACCATAAATTGGTGGTCGCTATAATAATAACGAAAGAGTCATTGTCTATAACTATCAAGTCTTTTGCTTAAAGTAAACGTCGGCTGGGGTGTAGGTTTAATGTAGATTATCTAGCCTTCTGTGCGCTGCATGCGGCCAATGAACCACACCAGCAGATGTCAGTCCCGCAGCCTCAGTATCTAACAAATCACCGGGATGTTCGCCGTGGGTTCCACCAGGCCCTTTCTGGGTAGGTAGCTATAATCCGGGGTGATGAAGATTTCAGGGTTTTACGGGTATGGGGATGTACGTGTCTTACCTCTGGGGCAGCAGTTAATCAAAAGACATACTATTTAGTGTGTGGTAACTGAGCAAGTAGATTTCTTAATGAGCCGTGGGTCTGTGGTCTGCAGATCGGGCCCAACAGGGCCGCTCTTACTCAAACGACGTAAGTCAGGCTAGCGATTTCAATGACTGCAAATGACTATGGTGACTGGGCTGCCTGTCGGCTTTTAGATTACACATTGTTAATTACATGAGGATGACTATCGTCAACTTCTGAACTGGAAATCTATAATTTATGTCGGAAGAGTTCCATATGTAGAGTCCATTGTGAACACTGTAGATTTGACAACTACCTGCGGTTACCTCTAGGAATCTACACTGAGTTTACCTTCAGGCTTTTCAAATCGTAGTTTATCCAATCGCTGCAGTTTCTGCAGGTGTGGGTCATTCTGATAGCTGACCAGCTATGCGCGTCCTGGCCGGGATTTGCAGAAGCTTGCTGCCCTGCAGTGTTCGCTCCGGTCTGGACGTTTCCGGTCTGCGGTATGGACCAAAAACTGCCGGTCTTACACTAACCGTCCCTGTCTAGACCGGTACATTCCTTCTGTCGAGATTTATCCGGGCTCGGTATGCATTCTTCGCTGAGCAAGGGTAAAAATGCGATCCATCCGCCCGCTTCCATGCATAGCAATTCCGAAGTTGTATTATGGCAGTCCTGTGCGCCTATCTGGCTTGATCTGAAGATATTTTCCCAATATCAGTCCAACCGTAGCAAATATATACCTAACCCTTAATGCAGGCAACACAGTCTAAGAAAGTGTAGGACTAGACAGTACAGAACCTGAGCGGTTCTAGTCTGGGCTGGTACGCCATACCTGTGCAAAGATTGTTAATTGAAAATTACCGCTCTGACCCATCGGGAACACTGCAAGCAAGGTGGCAAGAAGTGGGAGTTTGAGGAGAAGCGAGAGTAACTGAAGGACGGCTGGGAGGGAGGAGCAGCTATTCGAGCTAGGGAATTGTAAGGTTTGAGGTTTCGGGTTTGCTACTCTCGTTCCTGTGATTAAATTCAGTATCTAAAGTATCTAACTCCATTTAATCTAGAACAGAACAACATGGGCAATCTGGGCTCTGGCGTAATCTGGTTAATCCCCGGATTTTGTTCCTAGTGTATGTTACCATTCCAGGCTTACCTATATGTATTTTTAACATTTCCTATCAGTGGTAAAGTGCCTTCGATTCAGTCAACCATCCGAATACGCGGTTCAATGACAGATTAGAACGCTTACAAAACTGTTAGCACTCTAATACGGATCGATCACGTTATAAAAACCCGACCTCCTTGCTTTTAATAGTAGGTCTGTCTTCTGCCATATAGAGGCATAACCTTGTAGCAAAGCCAAGACGATTTTCTCCCTGGTGAGTACTACTTCCGTCATCATTGATGCTCCGTGTTGAGTGGGACATTGTCCGAGCAAAGGAATCCTAGGAGGATAGGAGGATCACCCAAAAAGCCGGGAACAGTTTCCACATTTAAGCTAGTGTGGAGTACCTTTTTCAAGTTGTAGTATCAGATATAGGGCACCCCGGCAATCAGTAACACATTCTCCGATTTTCACAAGTAGCTTCATGCGGGATTATTTAACTAAGTGCATCGAAATGAGCGTAAAACAAGAGGGACTAAAATCGAAGGGAACTAATTCCGCAATGATTCCAAATACCATTAGATGACAAGAAATAGAATAAGGACCCCTGAGTTAGGCCAAGGCATCTTTGCATATCACACCGCCAGTCATTGAGACCTCTAACCAATAAAAATTTGTTGTTATAGTCACCGTGAACTAAACGAGATTTGTACAACTTGCCCGTATGGTAAGGTAATATTCAGAGGAGCAATGTTAGGATGTTTCAAAACCGGACAATAACCTATGGAGCCCAACGTTTGCTCTCCCCTGCAACTCCATGCCTTTACCTATAATTGACACGGTAGATTCATACGATAAACTATCGCTCATGTCGAACATCTCTAAAACCTATACAGTGATTATGACACCCAGGATTCAGTAGATAGCCCGTAGGATGTGTGTGGCAATCGTACCCAGAAATCTACCTTATCAAGCGGTGTCGTGGGCACTATCGAGTGAGTAGGGTTAGGCTGGGTGTATTCAGTTCAGAGACATAATCCGTAGGACTATGGTTCAGCAGGCACAATTTTAGCAGACGTCCCTTGGAACGTAGCAGAATAATGTCAGCTATGTGAAGATAGTGTGGGCACCATACCCGGCCGCCTGCGCAGCTGCAGTTACTTCAATTGATGAAACAGACATCTATATATATCTATATAAAGGAGCTCGCGGGGTAGAATATCTACATAAGTAGATGATGCATCCGTAGAGAAACTGTGTAGCTAGCAGCATTGTGATTGTTGAGGTTGTGGGTGGGCACTAGTCTGACGTGCGTACTGATGATGTGTATCATCATTCCGCAGTCTCGTATCCGGTTGGTGTCACTGTCTCGTTTGATAATCATAAACCCTTGCGGGACGACCCGCTGGTAGCGATCTAGAGTCGACCCCTGGTTTCATCTGAACTGGTACGCTATCCCAGTCAGGGGTTAATCCTATAAATGCGGGTGCCGATCATGAGTGACAGCGGGTCGTGCCGTTAGGCTAGCGAGATTGGTGTCACAGATGATCTTTGACCACACGTTCTAAAAGATGTTGGCCCGAAACTAATCAACGTGATATCAATGATCTCTTGTTTTTTACGAGTACGATTGAGCGAATTAAAAGCTTGAGCAGAACAGAAACAACAGACGTTTACCCGTATGACTGCAAAAAGCAAATCTAACCTGGCCAGATCGATCTAATCGCATCAATCAGATCTAATCTCTCCCTCTTGAACCTGCCCAAACCGATCCCAAAATACTCTTGGCTATTTACACCCACCTGTTAGCTTCTGGCTGGGCGCGACTAATTTTATCCCGTCGCGTTCAGGTCCATCACATTTCCGGCCCCTCACATCCGCCCACCTAAGACACATCCAACCACACGCCTGCATCTGCGCCCCACATGCAAGCCCAACCCCAGCTGATGCGCCCACACCCCGCAATTGGCCTTGTACTGCTTCCATCTGGCAACTATCAACGAATCAGCCCATGCCACCCGACCACGGCTGACACCTCTGCCCCACACGTAAAAAACCAGGCGATCAACATAGTCTGTAGTTCCCTTCCGCTACCCGGTGCTTGCAACTACATCGCCCTCATCGTCACAGCAATGGTGCCAGTACGTTTCCGCTCTCCCCTCTGCCTGATTCGTTTCGAAGAGAGACTGATAACCATAGTCATCCCAACCCGACTCCTCCCAACCCGACTGCAGCGAGCCATCCCAACCCGACTACAGCGACCTCCAGGTCTCTCCCAATCGCGACCCCAGCGCCGCACCACAATGGATCCCACCCACCACTCCACCCCATCACAGGGCCCACGAGCCCCTCCCCCCGCCATGGCCAGGCAACGTGAAGCCGCCGGACTACGACACCGCCACCGCCCCGCCTCCTCCCCCCCGCCGTCGCCGGGTCTGGCTAGCCCTCATCATCATCGGCGTAATCCTAATCATCATCGGCTCCACCATCGGCGGGATCTTTAGCCAGCGGA
>Ga0307512_10000458_pt1 | contig 59802 bp, 56 predicted proteins | sample 14_EM_MG_FD_200267 | JGI IMG/M metagenome (GOLD analysis project Ga0307512, IMG submission 200267) | Populus trichocarpa ectomycorrhiza microbial communities from riparian zone in the Pacific Northwest, United States - 14_EM | ecosystem: Host-associated > Plants > Roots > Unclassified | place... | reverse complement strand
GCCACCACTGGTATTTGCAATCATGAGCTTCCATGGACTTCCATGGTATTCCAGGCTCTCATGTATATAAGGACAGAGCTTCTCCTTAGATAGTAGAATAGACTTCATCCACTTCACATTCGTAACACCTGGAGGCAGACTCCCCAGGAGTGATAATATATAATGTCTATATCAAATAGTACAATTCGATAAACTATTTCACAGCTACACACCTGAATCAGGCATTCTAATCTAGATAATATACATTCCAGTAGGTATCTAAATCAACATGATTATATACAAGCCATACGCTATCGATGCCGCCCAATACAGCATTCTCTCTCACCAAATGTGCCGGTCCAACTATTGGTCCAACAGATACAATATGCATCATATTTCTCTTTTTGACAACCCGGATGAACCCGTCAACCAAATCAGCCCAACCTTGAAGATTTTTGTACTTTGTTGGAATCACCACCGCGTATTCTTGAGCTTGAGGACGTAATATCCATTGTTGAGTATTCTTGCACCTCTCAGAAAAGGTCTAGAATGGTTTCCCGGCTTTCAGGCGCTCCAGAAATTGGAGGATCTAATTCGGTGGAGTCCAGCTGAAGTATAGTACAGGAAAAGAAGGAACTCGTCCTTGGAAGGTGTTTCCGAGGTCATTCTCTTCACTTTGCGTGTACTGGACCCCGATGTTATGAGCTTCAGGCATGATCCCTTCGTTGACATTGTTATATTCTACCTTGCAATCAAGTCCCAGACGCTCAACAGAAGTAGGGTTCTGAAATGGTTGATGGTAATACAACAGCCAATTCTGGAGTTCAATAAATATACTGTCTAAAAGTTCATTCTGATCATATCCGAGCATGAGTCCACTAACTTCGTGTTGCCAGTCCTCTTCAATTGGCGCGCAGAATAGCTTTCCAAAGTTGGGAATTGCGAAGTCTTCTGATGGATCTCTGAGCGAGGTTAATTTGATACTTCTGCACACTCCGCGGACATGCGTTTCTCTCAAATGATATACCTGCAGTGATACAGGGCTGAGAAAGGGCTCGTCCTCAATTGTTTGAAGAGGTAAACGTTGGGCTCTGAGTGTACTTCGCCGTTTGTCAGTAGCGGAGAGTAGGTTGAAAACTTTTGCAGAGTCAATATCGTACCAGCCTTGGAGTGCAAGATATGATAGTGTCTCCTCCATAGAGTCAAGACTGGTACACCGGTCATTGTGCTTGAGCATCTGTCGAATGTAATTGACTTTGTTGCTGGATCAATACGCCTCATTCGCGTTGGCGATATGTAGCCAGTCAGAAATATTGGCGGTGAAATTGTCCCTGGATCCCATTCACCGAATTGACTCAGATATAGGGCTCACACGATGCATCGTTGGATATCGGACATGTATTATGCGATGTTCAATAGTTATCTGGAGCGCCTGAATGCCGATTGTCTCCCACCAAGCTTCAAACTTGATCAAACGGATGGAGAATTAGTTCTTGAACCACTTCTGTTATTTCGAGGTGATGCCATAAATCTCTCTCTCCAACTGGTTTGTGACCCGCTCCGTATCAGCCAAGCTCCAAGTCGTGGCTTCTGTCCCAGCATCAGATGGGCACATCTGAAATTGCAGTCACTAGTCGGCTGTCATGTTTGCCGCCGCGTAAGCCTCGTCTTCGGTGGCAGTCCTCATTATGGTAAGTTCCTTAGTGTATTTGCTTTTGTGACTGGTTGAATTAGTCCCAACTGCCTGCGGTTAGTTGTTGCTGATGATGTTGGAATGATCTGTCGAGTAGCTTGCGATTAGCAGGTGTCACCGGATGGATTTCATGGTCCTGTCGCTCTTATGCCTTCTGAGGATCAGATTCGGACCGAATCGTTACCGCTTGTCGGGCTCTGTTCAGGCGCACCTGAAATTGCCTATGTTTTGTTGAGGAAACCTTTTCAGCCCCATACACAACAGCCTCCCTTGCAGCACGAATCATATGAATCTTTTGTTCGCATAACTCATGGGATTCCCTTGCGGACAGGTCATCCACTTGAGCCTTCGCAGACTTCGACATTTTCTGATCTTGGAAAATACACCTCCTCTGGTAAAATCTCTTGAGTGCATCATCCAGTGCTTTGAGGGATAGATCAGAGTGACTTTGTTGGCTAACAAGTAGAGAGAATTCACATAATGCCCGCTCTGCTCTCATTACCATTTCATCAGAGGCTGTTTCCGCCGCAGTTTTCTCGTTATCCGTGGAGCAGACACGAATTGGAGCACAATCCACTGCCAGTGTTCTGATCATTCTGCGGATCTCTTTACCTTGCCAGGTACTGCATTTCAATGAATCGAATCGTTTAGAGAAGTGCTGGAGACCGGGGTATTGTGCCACCGATGTGAATCGATTCTCAAATTGATCCTTGACATTTCCACCTTTCAGGTATTGGAGCAGCCAGTGCAATAAGTCTTTAACTTACCCCAGGAGCAGCTATTGCAATTCATCAGGCTGCCAAAGCTGATAGACATTGCAGAGAGGGTATTGCCAGAACTGGTTGCAGATTGGGTGGACACCGAGAGTGTGCTGAGTATCAATATTGTCCCGCAGAAGCTCCGAGTATATATGCTGGTCTCATGAGTTCTCGAGTTGTCGAAAAGTTGACTACCCCATCGGCGCACCTTTAGTATTTTCACATATCAGGCATGACCCATATGAGACTTGAGCAATCATGACTTGCTCCGGATAATCCCCAACCCAGGCAGCCAAAAGAGGGTAAAATTGTCGCTGGAATCCATCAGCACAATCCCATTTCAAGCCTGGGCCAGCGATGTCAAGATGCCTAAATTGAGACAGCACAGTTCCAACTGCGGAATACCATGCCTTGGGAATGTTTTTGGCAGCTTGCAGTGGACATGAGATCAGCCTGATAAGAATCCAGGCGCGGTGTTGAGGTGAACGGCGGATATCTTTTCAAATGTTACCCATTGTGAGATACAGCGGCCAGGCATGCTGATCAGATGTAAAATTGGTCAAGTAAGTCTTGTCGGATGCACATATGACTGGCACAATCGTCGCTCCTGCTGGAAGTTGAATCTCTGTATTGCACGACCAATCGCCCGTGTTCTTCTCTCGGTGGATTCGATGACCCTCAGTGCCAGAATGGCGCACTGGTTCAAAATCGAGGTGCGCCTGAAATGGGCGATGTGCCAAAAGGCACTGGATACATTTGAAAATATCCCTGTAGTAGACTGTTCTGAAGATATGTGAGTCATCTTCAATCCAACCATCATTGCTGAGTGCAAAATAGAGTTCAGAGAGCAGCTTCCGTAGGTCATCTGCTGATTCCAATGATTCGATCGTGTAGTTGTCCAGTCCACGCCTGGGATGTTGATCTATCCAGGTTTTTGTTTGCTGGCTAAACAACTGAGGCGGCTGAAAGTGGGGTGTGGACCAAACTGGATGCCATGGATTCCATTGTTCTGAGTACTTGCGATGCTTGTTGTACAATCCAGTTGCTTTGCCATATGCTTTCCCCCCCGCATTATCCACTCCAACTACCTGCCTATGAGCCTTTGTCTGGGTTGGATTAGGGGTGTATGTGAGATCAGGCTGTGGAGGGTCTATAGGTTCTTGGTTATTAGTATCTTCAGGTGCTGGTGCACCCGGTATGTTGTCTATGAGTTGATCGTTAATTGACAGTTTGTTAATGGCCATTCAGGTGCACCTACTGTAGTCAAACCATGATGGCTCAGGGTGATCCCAGCCGCCAGGTGGTAGAATCCCGTTCGGTAATAGCCCTTCATTTATCGATATTGGGTGTTATTGTTGATAGTGAGCTAGCAGTCGGTTTTGTTGTATAATTCCTTTTTGCAGGTGAAGCATTTAACATGTTTCCGGCGAGTGTTGACAATATATGAGAAATGCTCAGTGTTCTGACGAATCTCGATGCTGCTTTAGGGGGTATGGTTTGTTTCTGGATTTGAGCCTCAGGGAGATTTGTTTGAAAGCGAGCTAACTCAGGTCAGCGTATCACTTTCAAAGCCGCATCACACCCCACCAAATGTAGAGGAGGGGTAAAACAAAGTCACCTCACAATCAGTGTTCTTCACAAGCTAGGATAATATTTATCAAATCCCACACAATGATGTTGCATATTATCTACTGAAAATCGTTAGCAGAGAAAGGTTCTTTTGTCATCACCGCAATCAACTTTTAACACTGATCACCAGGTGCTACTAGGATCGGCCTTATCGTATACTGCGTGATTTCGGCAATGTGCAGGTTATGTCTATGCTCGAGCCTCAAAGCAGCGGATATCATCAGCTTAATACAATCCATAGGTAAGTTTCCTCGCTGGCTGTATGCCCGCTCAATGATCATCGAGAACTGATAGGCTGGTAGGATGTTTTCTTTAGTAATCATCCTTGACCGGTAGGTGGATCCTAAGAAGACAATGAAGTTTTCACAAGGAGCTTAAAAGAAAGTAATCACTGTTGCTGCTCGACAAACAGGCCTCATATTGAATGAAGTAGTAAGTCGTATATACACATTTGGAGTGTAATATGCCTAGTCATGCTAACCTCCCAACCGGATATAGTTCTTGTTGGTTTCCTGGAAATATCATGTCGAATCCCTTCTATGACCTTGACAGCCATGAACCGAACAAGGGTGAGCTTCTATCCAAGTTCCTAGTATACGAATTCGAGCATATAACAAAGAAAGGCAGGATGTGTGTGTTATGATTTCGTTTTCTCAGCTGGGTTTCATGGGATCAAAGGTGCAGTGAAACATCACAGTTCGTGTCAAATAAGATGGATATAAGAGGCCCTCATTTCGCCGATGGTCACTACTACCTTCATCATTCTCAACAGTACTCCGCTGCATTCGAAAGCAACAAGTGGATTGAAAATTTGTTTACGACCATGTTGTGTTCACATACGATGTTGATGAACAGATCTCCACCGAAGACAACTGATATGGCTCCAATGGGTGGGCTGTTTGGCTCACAGCAACGCCCAAATGACAATGTGGGGGCATCAGATAATGATGCCAGAAATACAGCGAGCAAAGTCAATCAATTCGGGCAACCCACAAATCAATTTCCTCCACCACCAGGGTATTGTTAACCACCTTTGCAGCCTCCATTTCCAGGCGCTCCCTAGTTCTACCACCTTGCCCCATTTAACATGACACCAAGCTCGCAACGAAGCTCTGGTGCAACTCAACGATATCTGAGCTATGGGCCACCTTGGCCAGGATACGATTTCCTCCAAGAAGGTTATGGTGGACCTCAAATGTTCCCCCCTCAGCAATTCACCGGACAGGGGCCATCATCTCCAGGGGCACCTCAAGAGCCTCCAGCACCGCCTGGAATCATTCCATCTATTCCGCCGACAACTTCCTCCTTTACTCCATATGGACAACTTCCCAGCGCACCTGGAAGACGCCCCATTAGCCTCCCAACGAAATGATTTCAGCCAGCTGCGGAACTGGGCAGGACAGATGATGCAGGGATTGCGGATTTGCCCCCATTACCAGAGAGTTCTTATGACGAGTTCGATGCAGATGATGAGAGTGATGATTAGTTGGACTTGGGCAGGGCCGAAGGCAAAGCCCCAATCAGCTTGAAGCCAATGGAGTTCTCCTTGAAGAAATTTGCCAAAAGGATGGGGCTGCCCAACTAGAGTGCATTCAACAAGTGGAAGAAAGTATGGCTAGCTGGGGTTCTGGAGAAGAAGCATCGGCCAATTATCCTGGGACAGAATGGTTTGAACCAGCAGCGAGATGGACCCCTGCTCTGGGAGACAGCGGTTGCAGATTTTTGGAGATTTTGGACAACTGGCTGCCCTTGGAAACTTCCGAGAATGCCGAATGGATTCGGTGACAGTGGGAAGAGGTGTTTTTGAAGCAATGTGCATGAGCAGTTCGGGTGGTGAGGAAGAAGGGAAGGCAAGGCAACATGCGACTGGGGACGGATTTGGGACAGCGCGCTGGCAAAATAATGAGAGGTAACCTCCCTGAGTTGCCAAATACAACTTCCATGGTTGTGATTCGTTGAGTGCCGAACGGCAACAATGACCAGACATCCAACACGCAACTCCAAGCTTCGTACACAGATGTCAGGCACTGGGAGGAGCTGATTGATTTCATCAAAAAACATTGTGGCGTGAAAGAACCATACTGTCTGACTGTGTTATACAAATGCAACTTGACTCAGGAAGAATTGGATGAAGAGTATATGGGATTATATGCACTGGGGCAAATGATGAACGACCCTCTATATGGTCAGATTTCATACACCAGGTCCCGTTCTAATGCCTTCAAGTTGAAACTGAGACACGATGTGAAACTATTATTGGTAGGAATGAAGGCAGCGACAGGCAAGGATATTGCCAAGCACGTAATTTGACCAGCCAAGGTAATCCCCGCTAGCCTTGTTATGGTAAGTCATGCCCTCAGCTAATCAGTATACTTAGACTTCCGAGGTATGCAATGAAAATGAAAGCGTGGTGGATGCAGCGGCAGGTGGGAAAGAGATTGGTAGTATTAATGTAAGTTCTGATTGAGTGAATAGAATTGATTATATTCCACATATTATTGGGTCCAAAAGCTTGTCTGTGAAATACCTAACATCGCTATGAATTTCAGGAGTGCCAGAGTATGAGCCCATCTGCCCAACTTACCTCAGAGCAACTGAAAGAGATCATTGAGGACGTAAAGAAGACTGACCGAGGATCAAGAGCAGTTCAGGAGCAACTGGATGGCAAGGAGGCCCTCGATTCAGATGATTCCAGTTCAGTCTTGAGCACTGTTCTCAACACAATCAACAATGAATTTGAACATGAGTGTCTTGATGAGGCTGTCAGGCTGCTCAATGCCCATCCTATTCGCCAATCAACAGATGACCGTGTTCCAGGCCACACATTTTCAATTCCAGGCCTGCCGGGAACAAAGTTTCTGGCGCACAAGGTTTGGGCCATCTGGTTCATCGTGTGGAGATGGGTTTGGGATGCTGATACGCCAGGAGCACTGGTGGCAGATGAAATGGGTCTTGGAAAGACTGTCACTTCGGTTGCAGCGGCAATGCTTTGCAAATTGGTGACTGAGACAATTGTAATGGGGTTGCCACTGTCAATTTTATGGGGGAATACCCTTGAAGAGTGGGTGGTTTTAGTGGACAATGACTTTCCCGGTATTGTCGGTGAAGAACAGGAGAGGTATCCGCTCCAGAGATTGAATTCGATACCCCACCGCCTGTTGGAGATACAGACAACACCACCTCAGGGGCATCCAGCACTGATATCGGTCCATGAACCAATCTTGGGGGTCACAATACCTGCAGTGGCAGAGACCTTCAGAACTGTCATGGACGAGATGACACATCGAACCGAGTTTAAACTCGTTAACTTGTTGCACGCCGAAATTGCAAATCTCACCAACGACAATCTGAATACCACTATCGATGAGCCGGGAAACTGATGGAATATCCACCTTGTGTCGTATGATCCGTTATCATCTACAGCGAAGCCATCAATCGATGGCCAACTCTCACACTGTACATGGAGTTTTGGGATTGTTGATGAGTCACATCGGTAGAAGACGAAGAATAGTGTGCGCTGGCGAATTGTGACCATTGCGAGAATTGGATTCAAACTTCCAGTCACTGCAGCGCTGGGATTCCTTTCACTCTATGACTGGTGTTATCAGGCGATGTTGCTGTTTTCAGGTGCGCCTGAAGATCCCGAGGATGATACTGTGATGGAAATGCACGGCGCCGATGCAGTGAATTCCGCAGTGAATAGTTTGATGCATGCCATCCGGACTGAAGACCCGGACGTTCAACAGGATGCGGCACACTGGATGTTCCAAATAGTAAAGCCCAGGACGATGAGGAGGTGGTCAGAATCGAAACTTGCAAATGGGAAACCCCTGGTTTGGATACCGAAGGAGAATGCACACCTTGTTGATCTTGAATGGACTGAGGACATGCAAGCTAAACTAAAGACTCTTGTGGTGAGATATACTTCACGGGGTGGTTCAGGAGCATGGAGGGTACATCGATGGCGGCTGGCATGCATCTCATTGGGATTAGCAGACACTGAGGATCGGAATCAGCATTCTGGACAATGGTATGATCAATGACCACTAGATACTTGGGTGGATTCTCCAATTTTCCGATGGCCGAGAGACACACTTCTACCACAGCTTGTCAATGCACCTGGGGAGTACCCAAACCTGATGAAGACGAAGCATCAAATGAGGCACTCCTGCACGAACCTGAAAGTAATAAATGTGCCTTGCCTGGTGCTCCTCCTCCGCACAAGGCGGTACTATTTTGTCCTCTGCCAGGCCTGGTTTGTCATTTGAAGTGGTGGCTCACAAAGTGTTTTGCGCATCATCTGGATATTTTCTACATGTGTGCGGAAATGGGCGACGATGAGCGCACAGAAATGCAGCTCAAATTCCACGATTCACCTCATCCCTCTGTGTTTGTAACTACACCCAATGTGGCTAGGACAGGCCTCAATCTCACAGCAGCGAACCATGCAGTAATAACTCAGAAGTTCTGCGTATTGAACGAGGAGCGGCAGGCATTTGCACAGGTTGTCAGACTGGGCCAAAACCGAGTTCTACACACATGGCTATAGAACACTGGACCCAATGGTTATGATAACAGAGCGAGTGATCTCCACCAGCTCTCTGGAGTGGCTCAAACGAGAGTCCTGCATGGTCTGATGAGCCGACCGAACATCCCGACGTTGATGATATACCGGATTCTGGAGTGTCCTCATTACCATATGAAGCGGCTTACGGAGCAAGAAGACCTCGTGCCCCCAGATGGTGAGGATGAATGATTATGATCAGGGCAGTGAAATCAAGGTACGCCGCTTTAACCATTCAACCAACACAATCTCACCAACTGATGCAAAATTGGCAAATGGTATGGAGAATAAGGCGCAATTGAGGAGTCCAGGAGTATTGGTTAGAGTTTGATTCCATTTCATGATAGTTGATTATAGTGATGAATATAAGATGAAGTCAACGGAAAACAGATATCTGGTACACTGAATCATAGCCTGATTTGGATGAACCAATATGTGATGAAAAGCAGGTGTGCCAATCTGATGTTGGAGTAAGTCACATTCCGCGGTGTCATATACTCTCTTGTGAGAAACTGTCCAAGCTGCAGTCACTGCGCATCAACATCCTATACAGTCCGTGTTGAATTATGATACCAAAATCTGTGATCGAGATCCGGGTTTTCAGGTGCTCCTGAACCTCCAAGTTAGATTCCAATTATTTGATGCTACTCTATTTCGGGCGCACCGGATACAACAGTCATGAAAGAATTCGGAATATTCACTAAATCCACAATGTCAGATGATTTTCAGACAATTGCATACGAGAATCGCTGTCAACCTCTCGACTCTCCGGAGACAGATCCAGCACAGAATATCTCCAGACATCCAGGGATGGAAAGATGGTCTAGGCAATATCAAGTTGATGTATCATATCCTAAGACATGGCTCGCGGATTCCAGGCTTACCCGAAGAATACCGCCGAGCATTTCCTCGCTCAGGAATGAAGTTCAGGGACACCTCAATGGCTCTATCCAGTCGAGTTTTATGGTCTCAGATTTGACACCACATGCATATTCCATTCAACGGCCATTTTTGACAAGCCACCGCTCATTAGTAACCAATGATCCCACTCCATGGCACGCCTCTCCATGATTCATTTTGCTCCATTCCAAGCATATTTCCTTCCTTCCTGAATGCTCTGAATCTGTGGCTGCCAGCACACACAGAGTGTTATCTTTCAGACAGGAAACTTCTAGGTGCAGGTGCGGCTTATCGCGCTCGGCCTAAGCTAATATCTGAATTGATGCCTCATCAGTATGTGAAGGCCGCTGCTTAAATGCCATAAATGTTATGCTCTGTGTCAACCTGTCCTTTGGAGGTAGGTGTCCTCCACACGCTTACCGTTGATACACAGCCCTGGGCAATAAGTAACCACACTCAACTGGATTACGACTAAGATGTATGTTCGGACCTATACATTTCCAAGATTCTAAAATAGCTTCTGTTGTTTGGGCTCCATAATCGAGCTGCAGCGTGAGAGAGTGAACCTCAAAAGACAGCTTCTGCTCAGCAATTCTGAAGATGACCGGCGACTCCCGCTCACTTGTGTACCACACTTCCTCGACTAGGCTCAAATTCACAACCCTTCTAATTCAGACTTAACTACAATTTGACCAACTTGTATGTTTGGGCCGCCAAAAAACCGTATCCTAAAACAGATTATGTGAACTGATTTCCATCAAGACAGCTCGAAGAGATAGAATCTGAATGCCAGTCCGTGCTCAGCGGCTCAATTGGTGACCGGCAAGCTCCCGCCCATCACATATGTTGAACGCCTGAAGTTTGTGACAAATCATAAACATACGATATCTGATGTCTGCCAACATCCAATCCCAAGAGTGCATGAAGAACAAATCATGAGGAAAGCTCGAGTTAAGAAAAGGCGGTTTCTCAGAGTACAAGTAATTGTCAAAGTAAGGCGAGCCTGCGATCCCAGCCATTACATAAGATTGTATCCTGCATGCCGACTCAATGCTCGCTGAATCTCAATTGGCCGGAACTACATGCTGCTATTCGTCTTTTCGCTGTCAGATGAAGCCTCATGACCCATTCATATTGTTCTTATGCACTTCTTTGAACCCCAATATGTATGTTAAGTCAACATTGTAGCATTGAGACTCATAATGAGTTTGTGATTAAATGATGCGGTGTTGAAAAGATAGTATGTGCAACATCTTAAATGTAAGTGACTATGTATGACCCAGTCGCTAGCAATCTTGGCATTGACGAGAACTGGAATCGATCAGATATCCCCTGAATATTCGTTGTACCTTTACTGTTCTTTCTCTATGCTGAATCTCTCCTGTTACACCCAAATTCTCCCTCTTCTCTTACACTGACTGCATACATATTGCGATTCAGCAGACTCTGACCAGTGAAAGTGAAGTTCTGCACACGACATTGCCTAGTCGACGGCTAACTTCGCTGCAGAATCCTAAAACAACAAAAGTATCGTGAAAATAGGGTGTCCTTCCGACTGGTATACCACATTCGGAGATTCATATTCATCCACTATCAACATCAAACTCAGTTTGAACCCGAGTAACTTCAACTGTTGCCACTCACCAAGGTGCCAACTCTCTCCTCCATCCAAATTCTGCAAGATTCTTCAACACACCGACAATTCTGCGCCACGTGGTCACCACTCAGATGCACCAACTAGAGGCAGAATGAACAACCTTCGGCTGAGTCATATGCAAGGGCGATCATGATCAACCCATTTCTCAGTATTCCATATGCCCGGCCCTGAGAGTTAGCTAGTGATACACCCATGTCAATGTCTCAAGTTCTTCAGGTGCGTCTGGTTCAATTATAGGTATGTTGGCTTAAACCAACCTCCAATTCATGCATCAATAGCATCCTTGGATACGAGTGCTAACATTTGGGAATTGGAGGCATGAACAATCCATCTAATCAAGTACACCTGACGCTTCCTAAATCACAACAAAGAACAAGCATCAAGATTATATAAATATGAACCGCCGACATGTCTTCTGGACTCTGTCCAGGCACGCCTCGAATTGCATCCTCCTCAGCCGAGTGTCACTGATTCCAGGCACACCTCGACTTGCATCCTCCTCGACCGCATGATACTTTGTTGCCCCATTTTCCCGGTATTCTGTTAAGCTTCGTACTATATTTACCCTTATATACTTCTGTCTACATTCCGCAACTTCACTTCATCCAACATGGAACCTATGGCCAGCCAGCTGAGGAATCACTATTCACAGAAGAGTCGAGAAGCCCACATTGAGTGAGCCCTTGCACGTGCATTGCAGAAGACAGCCAATCTTCATTGCCGATAAAATGTTTCAACCGCCAACCCAGCCTTCGAGTATAGTGTTGGATAGAGCAAATCTCCGCGCTATTATTCGGATGAAGCAGGATGATGACAATACCGATCGGGAAATCAGCGGCAACGAAAGTGAACACCCTGGAGAATCCACCTCAACAACCAATATCGAAGAAGACAATTTGAACAACCAGGAGGACGTCCTACATCCAGACCAGGCATGCCGTGATAAGACAATATGAACTACATGGGTTCCACTGCCAAAGAAATGGAGCCGTGCAGATACTGTCTTTGCATGCACTTCACTTCCAAATCTGCGACATCCAGCCGGGGCCCTAGCACCACCATTACTCAGAGGCCAAAAGTCAAAGATCAACATATCCCCCGAGTCTTACATTGTACAGGCGCTCCCGCTTCGCAAGGCTGGTGGAGACCACAATGTTCCTCAACCAAAGGCTGGTGGTGGTGATCACAACGTTCCCCAACACCAAAAGGCTACTTTTGAGGTAGCGACACGGTTCATGGAGGCAATCGTATTCACAAAGACTCCCTGGCCAATTACTTCTGATGGGAAGTACTCAATGGTTGACGAAGCTTGGCAACTAGCCATGGAAGCTCAGGATCATCAGCTGGCATTAGCAGGTGCTACTGTAGGTGCACCATCTGTATGTCAATTGCCTGGTGGTCCATCTCTTAAAATCAATCCCCAGACCCAAGACACTGTAAGTGTTTACTCTGTCTTCTGCTCCTCGATTGGACTTGTGATGATACTAAACCTCAAAACATACACAGTTAAAACTAGAGATTAGTACCATTCGCGGGGGTTTGGCAGATGGAGCTCATTGAACTATTGTCTGCAGTTACCAGTTGGATTTAGGATCTGAGTCTGTGCTTTGAATACAGCTTAAGGAGCTCCTGTTTGACGATGCTTATCTCTCGAAGGTCATCGATGATAAGAAATCATGGTTCACGCAGATGGAAGTCCCTGACTTAATCTACCATCAGTTTTTCTTCATCACCAATAGCTTGGGGCGACAACCAACCACATCGCAATTCTTTCAACCTCTCCCATTGCAGACACTAGTGCTTGTGGCCGCAGCTATTCATTTTGTGCTGTCTGAGTATGCCACTTGAAGATGGTTACATTTATGTTTTCTCAAGATGAATATCGTGGTAAATTTTGCACTTCCATGGTGATAGATTGTATTACTGCAGATGCCATTGCACTCATCACAATTACACATGGTGGGGCTGCTTCATACCCCCCCCCCAATGTCACTCCTCCGCTAGAATATGCGCGCCTCAATCCTCGTTGGCGCTGCTCAGTCTGGAATGGCACTTCGATATATCATTCAGCACTCCTTACTGTGTTTTCTGTTGGCACTCCTCCTCTAGGATGGGTGCTCCTCAATCCCCTCCTCGACCTCGAATAGGAGCGCCTCTATTTCCTTCCAGACTCGTCACCTCTCTCCCCTTTCGGCGCTGCTCAGCATGGATGGGCTACTCCGCTGGATATGTGCTGTTCAATCCCCGTCAGCACTCCTTGGCCTGGATTTTCGCCCCTCAATTTCATTCTGTGCTCCTCCATCACCATCAGCACTCCCCATGGCCACCTCGAAATCCACATCAGGCACTCCTCCTTTCCAGCTGGGGCACCTCGGTTTCCCCCGAATTCATCATATTTGCCTTTCAAACTCCATTCTGATTCACCGCTAGCTAACCTCAATTCTAACCTTTTAGATATCACAAATCGAGCCAAATGACATTGGAATTAAATTTCACCCACTCTCCAGGCCCGAATCATTCGGAAATACAAGGAGTGCCACCAAGTTCTTTCCGCGATTGATGAATTATGTGTTCCTGCGTTTGTCGGGCCTGCTGAGATGGGAGATTTAGTTGCTGACATTGAGACTATGTTCGATTGATAGCATTCCGATCACTTAATCGGGTTATTGTTTCGGTTTTAGCTACTTTCATCTTTGAATCACTCGCCATTTTCTTTTGTTCTCCTTAATGTAGGGATGCAAACAATAGAATGTTGAATGAGATACTGGGTACTATAGTATGATTTAGAAGTTGAAAATGAACAATAATCTATGCATTATATGTGGAAGGGGTATTCTTATTGCTCGTGTACATCCGGAGAATCTCAGATAACACCTGCAGTCCTTCGAATGAATATCCATAAGAACCCAGGCATCTCTCAGAGTTAGTTCGGGATTCCCACATTGGTTGGGCGACAGTCCCAGGTGCTCCCAAACTTTTCACAACCACTCCCATGGTGCTCCTGTACCAGTCATCAGAGATCCCAGTTACTCCGAAGGCCAGGTGGAATGCCCTCCTGGGGTCTGATTCTCTCCTGAAATTGACGCTTCCAAGTTTACACTCCGCTTCCTCTCACACACTCCTGGAGGCTCCCAGTGACTAAAATACATTTTGCTGATGTGCTGTCTGGTGACATTGATTTCTGTGGTGCATAAACATTGCCAGTATTAGGTACCATCACATTACGCAGATCAGCAGTGAGTTCCTTAGCAGCTGTTCTTCCTTTCCAAATGTACGATGAATCATGACGCACCAGATCAATTCCAGTTCAACCACCCATAATTCGTTATAGCATTTTTTGTGATTGTGCCCCATTAATAGTAATTTGACCACATAAATTAAGATATATGGAATTTGTAAAAACCGTAAGCAAATAGGAAAGAGATCTGTACACTGGATTCTTTTTCAGATAAATTTGGCTTTTTCATTATACTGCTACATTACCTAATAACCAGTCAAACTTGCTGGATTGTGGAAGACTGAACTGTTCGTCTATTTACAGTATTACAGTAACTACCGAAGTAACCCATATACAGTTGATAATAATACTCACTTTGCTTCTTCTCAGGCTGCGATCCAGCTGCTGGCACCAGGAGTTTACAGCCACTTTGTAATAGATTCCTCAACTTTAAAAGTAATATACACTTGGTAAGTAAAGTACATATCATCGAAGTATACCAGGAAAAATGACCATACGTGACCTGTATTTCATAGTGAAGCTGTTTTGGGGACAGGAATCCATAGCATATTTGACGCATGGCACTATAACGTACTATAGACCTACACATTGACTAGATTACTACAACACGCAGGCAATTTTGTATGCTAGATACTATGCATCACACTGCATACAAACTTCAACGCAAGCTGCCAGATGAATTTCATTGAACACTTCCAAGTACGCTCTGAAGTACACTCCCGATTGCACTTGGTTGCACACTCCCAGCCTGCTTTACAATTCTTCCCCAATTGCTCTCGATGGCACTCTCCAAGCCTACTTGACTCTACACTCTCAAGTATGCTCTCAAGATGTTCTCAAGCATACTCCAGAGCACACTCTCAAATACACTCCCAATTGCACTCAATGACACTCCCAGCCTGCTTGAATATACCCTCCCAAGTAAGCTCTCTAGACAATCCCAAGAACACCTCCAAGTACACACCCAAGTAGACCTCCGAGTTGGTCTTAAGTACACCTCCGAGTCACTCTGAAGTACATTCCTGAGCTCGTGCTCAAGTACACTCCTAACTGCACTCGATGACAAACTCCCAGCCTACCTGGCTCTATGCTCCCAAATTGAATCTCCAGAGGCAAGACACTCCCAATCTCACTTGACTATATGCTCCCATGTATGCTCCTGTATGTTCGGTCCAGAGACTTGCTGAGCTGCAGGCGCCAGGCACCAGTAGGCGTGAGGCTGGTGGCGGGTAGTGGGTTGTGGGTGGCTGGTGGCATATATTGCTCAAAATCATGGCATCTGTCGATATCATAGTCTGAACGATATCTTTCGCGCACCTGCTGCGATGAGATGTCACGATGCCTCACGGTCATGGTGTTGACAATTGCAGCCCTAGATTGGGCATGAAAGGTCGACAATTGGATCCTGGGGAGAGCAGATCTCCAACTCAGATTTTCCGGTGGAATCTGCTGCTCGCTTCCCACAGAGTGTGGGTGTATGTGTGTGTGTTCGGTCCAGGGCTGATGGTGACGATGGCGATGGTGATAGTGTCAGAGATGGTGATCATAGTACCAGAAGCACTTAGACAAGTAGGTTGGCTATGTCAATGTTAGCATCAAAGCTTCCACACACTTAGAGACTTCTAGTAGCCAAAGTTTCCACAGACTTAGAGCCTTCTAGTAGCCAAAGCTTCCACAGACTTAGAGCCTTCTGTTAGCCTAAGCTTGCACAAGCTGAGAGATTTCCAACTGCGAAAAGCTTGTGAGGAAAATTTTACTCCTCCCGAAGTGAGGTTCTCTCAAGAAGTCTCTCAAGAAGGCTCCCTAGCAGACTCTCAGCGATAGTGTACAGTACTGGTATGGCAGCAAAGACTGCAGGCAGTGAGGACTGGAATAGGTCCATCTCCGGCCACCAGCCGTATATAGTTCCATAGGCCTATGTGCACATCTCTATGAAATGACTATAGATGACTATATGGTGCACGTCATGCATGGGGCCACGGGAAGCTTGCTATGAGCTGCACATGTGAATGAAGTGCTGCATATACTCGATTTGCACTTTGGCCGATATATTAAGATATTCGTACTGCATTTGCCAGGGGATATGTGAATGCAGAGAGAGTGCCTATACCTAGATTGTTAAGCTCGTCTGGATTGAATTCAGAAACATAGATGGATAGCTTTACACAGAAGTTGAATAATCATATATTGTATTCAGAGGAATCGTTAGAAGTTTGGAATAATTTGATGGCATCTACACTTGCATACATCTTCACTATTTGATCTGCTGCAGGCCAATTAGTTATTGCTCACACTGTTATGATTTTGTCAACCATAATACAATAAGGTCAGTGTGGTAGATATTAATTTTGTTATTCTGTTGAATGCAGCAAATTTGGACTTTTTGCATCCAGTGGTCAAATCTGGGGTTGGATAATCATGAGAATACTTGTGTGCATTCTTGACTGGACCTCAGGGAGAAATGATGTTGAGGTCAGTCTGAACACATTGATGAATATCTGGAATAGATGATATACAAGTGTAAATCAATCAGAGCTATGTCAGAACAAACAGATTGTGCTTGAATACTGTTGAGATAAAAGAAATGACACATTCCGAGTACAGAATTAACTTCCTTTGGTATTGTGAACTTAATGTAAGGGCATGTCTCCATGCTCTCTTATCAAACCATTCTATTACCATTTAGACTAAGCTTGATATGGACTTACTTAATCTGGGTTAGCACTGCATTGCCCCAGATACACTGGAAATGCCGATTCTGCGTATAACCCGTACCACTACACCATATGGAACGATCTAGAGCCTGATTCGAGGCCAGAAACGAGAAAAGGTTGAGCGCGCGATTCAGAAGGTGAGGCATGAGGCTCAGAATCACATGAGACCCGCTTGGGCTAGTGCAAGACAACTTGTTATGCTATCTTATCTTTTTCAGCACAAATTATCGATATAAATCAACAGCTGTAGCCATGTCGCACTCGAAGAGAAACACATCTCTCGCTTTCTTTACGTTCGTTACCGTTTCTCAGTCATTACTGCTGCTACCCATTTGTTTTGTACTGATAAGAAAACTGTAGCTCTTATGAACGATCCCTACTCAAAGGCGACTATGGCAAGCAACGAACTCGTCTAACTCGCGATTCCTTTAAACCATTTGACGCCTGCAATCTTTGTTTGATGCGTTCTCGTGATCCAGTGTCATGCCCAGATGGTCATCTATTTTGTCGCGAGTGCGCAGTCGAAAACCTTATCTCCCAGAGAAACGAGATCAAGCGCCTGCAGTCAGATATGGAGCGCCAGATGAAAGGTGACGAAGAACTACAAATACTGGAAAACGATGAAGCTACAGTGCAATCGGTGAAGGACTTTGAGTTGCTTCAGATGGGATTGGAGATCCCGAATAACACACAATGGAACAGGAAACTTATGCCGAACGGGGATACTGAGCCACATGAACCTATCACCGAATCAAGAGGAATGAAACGGAAGTTTGAGCTAGATAAGGAAAAAATAGTGAGATCTTCGAACGAAGAAAGAAAGAAGGTAAAGGCAGCCTTATCGGAAGAAAGAGTACGTTTGGTCATCGCTCTGTGGAATGTACATATTATTGACGCAATTCTTAGACTAGGGCATCTATATCCAAGCTCCCATCATTCTGGGTTCCCAGTCTCACACCTTCTGCGCCCAATACGATCAGAATCCGGAAGCCTACTAAGTTGAATCCTTTCTGCCCGGCATCGGTTGAAGGCCATATACATTATTTTTCACTCAAATCGCTACTGCCAGTGAAGTTTAAAGAAGATAAAGACGAAAAGACAGCGCACGGTGATCTCCAACGCATATGCCCAGCATGCAGGAAGGGTTTAAGCAATTCCACAAAAGCCATGTGTAAGAAGCCTTAATCAAAGTGGAGTAAAACTAACATTTAGTAGTTGCAAAGCCCTGTGGGCATGTCTTCTGCAAACCATGCGTGGACAAGTTTATGACTCCAATGTCCGATAATCAGAACGATCAGAGTAAGAAACTAGTACAGTGCTATGTATGCGATGCGGATCTATTAGATAGGGGCAGGACTTCCGAGAAGCATATGGTGCGGCCTGGACTTGTTCTTATTAAGAGCGACGGCACCGGGTTTTCTGCGGGGGGTGGAATCGTCACAACGGAGAAGCAAGGCATTGCATTCCAATGCTAATTCAGGGAAATCAATAGTGTACGAGCCTACCGGTTTCTGCTGTATATTATATTGACCATTTGTAAACAGAGGCACGTGTTGCTGATGCTAGAATTCGAACGCCAATGTTAGACTCCATAGATGTACGGTTGGAAAAGACTTGATGAATTGGATAGCAAAAATGTAGTTTTGTCAGATTAGATCAAGTAATTTTGACCGTCATCGCCCAACTTCACTGCCGCCAGTCCACTCCCCCTCACTGCCTTGACGAATATCATCTCCCCAGCGCTCACAGCTGTGCTGAACCACTGCCCCTTAGTCAAACATGATGACGGGGGGAGGGTATGCCGCACAGACACACATACGGGAACAGCTACAAGTGACAGAAGCAAGAAGGTTTGTGACCGACAGTAAGAATATCATCGTAAAGGGCTCAAGTGCTCAACTATCATCATTCAAAACGAAGGGTCAAAGGTTGGGAACCACAGAACAGGAACAGAGCAGTACCTGTATGGTTGAAGCGCCGAAACAGTCAAAACACCAGACTTCAATGAGAAGGTGCGTAACTTTGGTTGGGAATAGCGGCACACCACCGTTCGTCCCAGATGGCGCTAGGGATAATCGACTAGGCCTCGTCTGACATAAATAAGTCTCGTCCTCGCCCTTCCGGTGTCGCCGATTCCTTAACTTCTCGACATTGTCCAACAAAAGACCCTTAAAAGCCCCGCTTCAGGCAGTGGCTCAGTCCGTCTGCTCATAAATCGGACTGATACGGCAATGGCGTCAGAATACTACCACTCCGCAACGCGACCGGCGACCCCACAAACCCAACCGCAGCCACCGCAGCCCTTCTCAATACAACCAGCAATCGACTTCTTTGCCCCCACTCAGCCTCAAGACCGCTTAATCTCACACCCGCAGTACCACCTACTGAGGACCAGTCTTCCTCCAGTACCACTCCCCCCTCAGCACCATCTCCAGGAAACTTCTATGAAGCCAACAGAGTCCCACCACCGAAAGAATACTACGAAATCGGATACTCTTGATGACAATACCGAAATCAATTGCAGCGCCCACTTCCAACATCCCTTCTATACTCCTTCAAACTCCTTCACAAGCACTGCTCCCCGCAATGTGTTGATAAAGACCAAATTTCCAGTCGCAAGAATCAAGCGCATTATGCAAGCTGATGAGGACGTTGGCAAAGTCGCACAGGTTGCTACCCACCTCCCAATTCCATTCACAGCCCAGCATTACCCCCAATAACCCGTGCGATTCAAGACAACATCAGTGGAGATTTTCGTTCCTTCTTAAATGTCAATAAAGTTAACAACCAACGATCAGGTCACACCAGTTGTTGTTTCCAAAGCACTCGAGCTTTTCATGATTGCGTTGTGCGACAAAGCGTCCGATCAAGCACGTCAGCGCCACAGCAAACGCATCACCGCTGGGCACCTCAAGCAAGCAATTATTCATGAAGAGCAATTTGACTTCTTGGCCGACATCATTGAAAAAGTCCCCGATATTTCGCAACCTACAGATGGAAGTACTCTAACAAATGGCAACGTTGACTCTGAGGATGGCAACCCCGTCAGGAAGATACGGAAGCCGAGACAACGCAAGACCAAGGGTGAAGACGCGTTTTTACACAAAACAGGTGCCCACCGGATGGATTGATGGTTTTGAGCTTTTGCGAGTCATGGATATCGTTTCGGTAAAATTTGCCCTGTGAGGGGATTTGTCTAGGAGATTCTATGACAAGAAAACTTCTTCACCTTTACAAGTTTATATCTCCTTCTCATCTTACTTTTTGTACCTTTTTTCCAAGGTGTATTCTGCACGGATACGGAATGTTTGGGCTGAGTCTTAAGTACTTTTTCAAGGTTTTACTAAATAGTATTTATCTGTAGGTGAATTTCATGTATCATCAGGGATTCAGCTGTATTTGTCAAAGGGTTTAGAACTCTAAAAGAACCTGGGGCTATAGTTTTAAGTAAAAACTAATTGACACTTAATCTCTTTGTTCTCTGAAGAAGTTAAACAAAATCAAAAAACTGTGTATATGCTTATGTTATAATTAACATTATTGGAATAGTATTGATCTGCAGAGTATAATAGCTAAGTATTTATACACAGTATTGGTTTCCATTTAGGAATGAATTACTCTTTTCAGTAAGAATGTATTTAAAACAATAACCAAATTGAATCTGAATTGATACTTTATGTTAATTGAAAATAATCTTAAAATATACTTAAATATATTTAGTTTGCTATATTGAGATCTGTTGATAGAGAATTAATAAGTTATATATTCTAAATATTTGATGAAATAGATATTTATTTTGATTTTTAATGTTTGCTTTACAATAATAATATGGTGATTCAATTGTAAAAGGAAATAATGTGGTGATATCAGAGGATATGCTATACACATTGACCTTGAACTATAATATGCTATGTTTGAACTATTATGTAGTCAATTTGTACTTGGTTGAGATCTCCTAAGGAATCAAAGATATTTAATTCAATATTGCAGGCTATGTAGAAATATACTACAAACATATTTTGTATTACTAATATGATAGATAACATACAATAGATATATATCAGCAATATAATTAATATTTTTTTAATTAAGCTGCAGATATATTGAATATTATAGAAGATTACTTATTGAAAATTTGTTATGTTTATAGCTATTACTAGTATTTATATTATAATTCAATATAGAATTTTCCATTACTAGTTCTGTATTTAGTTTATTAAATATAACACTAGAAGTTTTACACGAAAATCAAAGTGGATTAAAGCTCTATCAAAATATCTTGTAAAAGAATACAGTGATAGGTCAGACATTATTCAGACAATAAAGACAAATTACTGTGAAAACTTATGTACCAGAATGTTTTATTTGATATTTAATATAGCTGTATATTTTGTCAAATCATAACTGAGTGGTTAATAATATCCAAAATAGTTTATATATTGTATAAGCTAATTTATACATATCAGTGTTCATAATATCCTCTTGAATAGATATTCTTATGTTATAGATAAAGATATATATTATACTGATGGCAGTATTGCTATATGTCAATACTATTTTGCAAATTCTTGTCATGATCTTATATCACCTGATTAGGTAACATTATCAGTGTAGATCAACACTTTCATAGAACTCTGTAAAGTCTTTGAGATGTATATAATGGTTACCATCTTCTCAAAATAGTTGTCACATTTCCTGCCACTCATATCTAGATCGCAATATGTCCACATTCTATGGTACATTCATTTTGTCAATTTTGCGGTTGTAACTTGTGGCAGTACAGATTGATAGGGTCTGTAATATCCACCAGTAGTTAATTAATAGATGTTTTCAAGTTAAAATACTTCAAAAGGAGGTTTACTATACAATTAGATTTACCAATAAATCAGTCTACTAACTGATAGCATTTTCAGTAGTAAATAGATAATACCCTTAGCAAAGCATGGCAATAGTAGTACTCCAATAGATCGGCTTGGACTTATGCTATCAGGGTAACAAAATATAATCTGGATTTTCAACTTAAACTCAAGTTTATGTTAAAGAAACATGTTACAAGAGTTGAGAACAACTGAAAAGTCATTACTTATATGTACTAACAAGAGAATTAATAAAGAGAAAAGAAAAGATAATTCTTTAATGTGCAACAAAGTCTCTTATATACAGTTTAGCCAATACCTCCAAATTATCTCCATGCTTCATTGTAATATCTAAATCCTCAACTGTTATTACATGCACCGCCAACAGAACATATATCATTATAGCTGGGCCATGTACCCAAACTGTTCAATACAATATACCACTTGCTGATCATGCTATACAATCCAGCCAGCAGTATACAGCAATATCATCTAATTTGTATATCTGTAGATGTCAACAAGCTTCTGTTACTTTTATCATCACTTGTGATCCATAACAGTTCCAGTTAACGGTAATTCCACACCTCAATAGTATTTACTGCTTATAATGCAGATCCCTAGAGAGAGCTTTCCAATAGCTCAAATATTACTACATATTGTTAATGAAAACCATCGATAGCTTTGCACTAATCAATCACCTTCCTTGGGGATTACATTGGCAGTACTGTAAAGGAGATTTGTTATGGTCGTTTGTGTGGGACTACAATGCGTTTTCAATATGTTGCAGTGCCATGGCATGTTTCCGGAATATCACCGTGAAATATAGAATTGTAAGGTAAGTTCGCTTACATTGTGACTGTATGCCGGATACTATAGCATCTCAGGTGCAAGAACTTCAACTTATGCTCATGACTTATACTACCAATTTAGATACCAACAAGTTGGTATTTACATACAATAATGATATATCAGCACAATGTAAATTGATCCGGAAACCACACACAACCCTCCCAGACAATCCAGTCAAACTCACCAGTATGCCCAAGTACTTTCAGATGCTCTCAGACTCCTCTGGAGCTAAGTAAAGTGCTCTCAGACACCGGAAGAGCATTTTCAGGTGCTCCTGAATGCACCTGCAGTTATGGAGGTGCATTCAGGATGTTATGAGATTTGAGTTAGAGGATAGTCAAATTTTAGCACAGCGGAGACCTCAGTGCAGGGCTGCAGGGGACCTCAAGAGCAGCTGAAAGCTCAGTACAGCTCTGTGCAGCTCTGCGGGAGACTTGGTGCCGTATTCGCACAACTGTGGTTCTAACGGTTCCATATCCACAAGTCATTTGGTCCATCATATTCGTGTTTGTTACAGTCAAAAGATTCACTAAATTGCAATATGGCATGTGTTAGCTAAGACTCCCTAGATACATACATACAGTACTCGAGTGTAATCAGAGAAACACCAGGAGACACCGAATCAGGGAACATAGAGATGCATCTGGAGGCAATTGTGGTGGCAAAATCTGTTTCTCACCACCACTGCTGTTGAGTTTCATCGGGGGGAGCCAGTGGGGGCATATGGAGAGACAGGGATAACAGAGACAGACTGAGTGATGGGGGGTAGGGGGGGAGGCGTACTGAGAGAAAGGATTAATGGAGATGGAGTCAGCGGCGGGTGGTATATATTTGGGGGACACCTTTGTTGATAGACGTCATTTCATTATACAAAATACACACTCTATCGTTCCCAGCACTTGGTCCCATACACTCTTTCCCAGCTCTTGGTTCTACACACTCTTCCTGAGCTTTCATAGATCCACACAACTTGGTTGGTTCCTCATGCACTCTTGCAAGCCTTGTGACATCTATGCACTTTGTGTGGTTCTTCACAGCTTGGTACCCCTCCACATCCTCTCACCCTCTTCCTACTCTCCTCGAGGCAAAGCTGCTCTATCTCCCATAATCCTTTCAGATAGCATGAGAGGTGAGGCAGCATGTCTGTAATGGGCTCTGTGTATTCTAGCTCCAACGTTTCACCACACCATGATCGTGGGAACATAGCGATGTACTGCGAGGCTGTGATCAAGTGAGCTAGGAGATGCCCTTGCAGGCCATGATCGAGCGAGTTAGGAGATGCACTCTGAGGCCATGATTGAGCAAGTTTGGACATGCACTTGGAGGCCGTAATCCAGCGAGATTGGAGAATGTCTTGGAGGTAGTTGATTGTTGGTGCGCCCGGTGCTGAGATTGTAGTAATCAGATTGTTAACTTGCAACCGTGGCCATGTGGGAGGTGACCATACCTTTCAGCTATCATTGAGAGCTGGCTGGTGGCGGTCTAGCTTGTAGGGAGGCATGCCGTGACCTGGAGGCCATGATCGAATGGGTTTGGAGATGCGCACTGAGACCATGATCAACCAAGTTTGGAGCTGCACTTGGAGGACATAATTGAGCAAGATTGGAGGACTACTTGAATGCACTGGATCTGGAGGTGGTAGATTGGGAGGGAGACGCGATGGGAGCTGAGACTATTTTTATTGTGTATCTGTCAATTTTGGGAGTGAAGAAAGTTTATTACAACAAGGTCCGCCAGGAGATTAGAGATGAGATACCAGCTAGGATTTGGAGACAGTTGATCTTGGGATGATGCAGTACTCAGTGTAAGCTGTACTCGGTGGTAACTCATGAACATGGCATGGGCGGATAGAGAGGGAAGACCTAACTCTGTATACTTAGGTGATGGTAGAGTTCAGGATGAGAAAGAGAGAGATGAGAGTTGATGGGGGACAACATCATGTGAGAATGGGACAGAAGAAAATTTGAGATGTGATTTAATTTTGCTATCCATGATATGGCAGGTATGAGCACAGATCCGGAGGGTAATAACACCGATACGAGGTCTTCTAAACACTGTCAGGCAACGTGAACCCTTGATTTCTCATATCCGCTCGTATCGTCTGTATCATTTTTGTCTTCATCCCTCATCTCTCTTTCTCATCCACAACTCTACCATTATTGCAGAACCCAAAGTTAAGTCATCCCACTCTATCCCTCCATTCCATGATCATCAGTTAACACCGAGTAAAGAATACACCGAGTACAGCATAGACCGAGCACCGAACATACCAAGTACACTATACATTGGGTACAGCATTCACCAAATACAGCATCCGCCCTCCATTTTATGTCTTTCCTGCATTCTCACGATCATGAGTTGTCACCTGAATGTAGCTTCAGCTTCCAGCGTGCCTCCCTAAAAGATCGACCGCCACCAGCCAGCTCACCATGAGAGCATACAGGTCAAGTCAGCTAGTCACATTCCCACGGCTGTGGGTTAACTAACTGATGAATTGAGTCCCAGCTACCGGCGCGCCTCCAATCGACCGCCTGCATGTACTCTGTCATCCTCTCCTGATCATAGCCTGCAAGTGGATCTCCAAACTGGCTCGATGATCGTCTCAAAGTGCATCTCCACACTTGCTCGATCAAGGCCTCTGAGTGCAACTGTAAGTTCACTCCCTCACAGCCTCAGGGTGTAACTCTAAACTCGCCTGATTATGGCCTCCAAGGTTTCATGATCACGGCCTCCAAGTGTATCTCCACAGTCGCTTGATCATGGCCTCTAAGTGCATTTGTCAGTTAACTTGATCATCACGTTCCGGTGCACATCCCATTTCACTCAAGGTCTACCTGCCGCCAGTCCTGATATACCATGTGTTGATGGGTAGCTATATAGATACATAGATAGATAGATACATAAATGAGAATACAAACTGAATACATGAGTTTTAAGAATTGTTCCATGATAAGTAGTAGCTATGATTTCCAGGTGCACCAGCAGCGTTCTGATAGAAGATGGTGTTTTTCCCTGGCTGCTCTACTGTGATTCGAGGTGCTTCTAGGCGTGTCATTGGTGCTCCCAGAATTGTCGCTGATGCTTCTAGGTGCGTCTAGGTGTATCTGAAGGCCACTACATCGGTCCAATCACCTCTAGGATTTGATCACTCTGGGATTCCGGGCTGACAACTCCCAAATACTCCCAGAGGCTCAGAGAGACAAAAACACATTTTCCTGATGCAGGATACAGTTATATGTTATATCAAAGCAATCATGTTATTAATCTTGATATATGTGACTCTATTGTGTATTATCTTGCTTAGCAAAGTATATACCCAAAGCTCAACTCTTCCACCATTCTTGCTGTATCTCACATCACTCCAGCAAAGTGATCTCAAACTAGCAACTCTTATACTGTCAAAGATTACTGTTCAAATTGGAAAGCCTATTCAGATGAAGTAATCAAACACTGGAGTTGTATTTATCAACTAATAGCAATATCTACATACTGAGAATAAATTGGTTTGACAAAGTGTATCAGCAGTATACAACTGTCCTAGGATAATATATATCTTTCTCATGAGATCTGTACAGCTACAATACCTGGCATTCATCGCCAACCTACTGTGACAATTATGGCTTTGATATGGTCTGACAATCCCAGTCTGAATAATGTGGCTCTAACATAGTCTCTGATAATCCCAGCTACAAAAGTACACTCTGATATAGTCTTTGACAATTCTGGCTCTAATAACTGTGGATCTAACAAGTGTGGCTCTGATACGGTCTCTGATGATTCTGGAGATTACAGCACATTTTGACATATTCTCTGACTATTTTGACTCTGATAAATAAGGCTCAGCTATTTTAACTCTGACATGGTTTCTGATAATCCCAGCTGTGAAAGTATGCTCAGACATAGTTTCTCACAATTCCAGATCTGATAAATATGGCTCTGACAAGGGTGGCTCTGATATGGTCTCTGAAAATTCCAGCACTGATAAATATGGCTCTGACAAGTGTGCTCGGACATGATTTGAGTATCCTGGCTGGGATAACTGTAATTGATAAGTGTAACTTTGATATGGACTCTGACTTTGATTTGGCACTGACAAGCTGCAAAAGGCAACACTAACAAGTGCCAGCTCCAGATACGAGGCATTCTTGTTGAGATCAACATGTCTGAGCCATCTAGTATTTCTTGATATATGATTGCAAAGATGCGTACCAGTTGAGTAGATATTGGTTACGTTTACTGTTTGGAACAAGTTGTGCATGTGTAAGAAGAAAAGAAACATCAACAATGTGTCATACTCTTTGCAGCACATCTTGACACATTAATATACTATGAATTCTGATTGGCATGGCAGATATTACATATTCCACATACTCCACTAGCCATATGTTGTAATGTATATCCACCATACTACACAACCATTTGCTTTGGCTTCCCCTGTATTGATTAAATTGCTAAAACATAAAAGCTTTTAACAGTTTGGCAAGTCAATATCCTTGTTGACATACCCAACAACTGCTTGGTAGTACTTGATCTCCTTGAACAAACATATTGTAAAATGAATTGCTTTATCTGCACCACTTCTCGATACAGTTTGGCTTTTGAATTTCAAATTCATCCAGATGATTGTACTACTGGAGAGTGACTGTGACACCAACTGCTCGGTGTACTATTTGATGGTGAATCTATGATACATCAGATTAGGATGTCTGTAGGTGTAGACTGGTGCATGTATCTGGTTGAAATGTTGAGAAATGAAATTGCAGAGTATCAATATGCTCTGACATCATGATACCATCAAGAAATGTCAAATTTTTAATTGTACTTCCTTTGCACATTGCTCAATTACGGTGAGCTATCCCACTAGATGATTCTATCTTGGTTGTCAGAGAATCACCCACAAGAACCTTTTTGCAAATATCTGCCTTCACTAAGAGAAGATCAGATTTAATCATAAGTCAAAGAATGCAGACTGTGGCCATAATATGAAATAGGCACATTTCCCATTATGACATCAGCAGAATATGGTTGACCATGTTGGATGACTGGTCCCCATCCAGGATGAGGTGTTTATGTATGGGATCAGATATTTCGGTGACACTATTATCAGCAGACACTATTGCCGTAATATATTCAATATAGTACAGAAGGGAATGACTGTTGTGTATAATGCTTATACTGTAGCTTGTGCAGTATGGTGGATAGAAGTGATTGTTGCTTCTGATGCCACTAAGTGCATCCTGTGGGTATTTAAGCCCAGTTTCAGTATGGGAGTGATAGCTGGCAATCACTATAAAGTTGGTGACAGAGTTGATGAACTTTGAGTGGTTAAGATGTCCTTTCAGAAGCGGGGAACGGGCTGGAAGCCAGACTATCACCGTGTTATTATACTTGGCATTAGTCTATTGATCATGCAGGTGAGTTTGACTGCAAACAGGCATCTGTCGAAGAAGTGTGGATCTATAGAGAATCGTTCATCTAACAAGTCCAAACTGAACAGCTATTCTGCACCTTGCTGGTTCCTCTAGAGTACACAATACCATTGTAATAGATATATGATATGCAAACCAATAGGTGTGGATTTTTGGTCTGATTGGACAGGTAGTAAAAGACCAATTAGTACTAATCAGTTCATCTTCATCGATCGTCTCTTCACCTCAGAGGGGTTGCCAATAGTGAGATACACTTGCCCAGCCATTTTGTAACTGCTTGGCATAGACACCATAGTTTTGTAACTGTTGAGTATAATGGGGACGACTGTTGATTCATCTAGCAAAGATTCCCAGAATGTGTTAGAGATGAGTAATGATGTTTGAATATTTGGAGAAATCCTGTCCACACTGGCACTGATACTCTTGACATGCTATCCACTCTGACACAATGAAACCCTGCTATGCAATCCCTGCGAATCGAACTGTGACACTGTCTGACAGGGTCTCTGACATGCTCTCTGACAGGCTATCAAATTTGCTCTTTCTGACAATATGACTCAGCCACAGTTGGATATGTTCCCTCTGATATACTCTCTCTGATACCCTCTGGCTGACACCTTCTCTCTGCCACACTCTCTCTGACATGATATCTCGGATATGCTCTCTCTGACACACTCTGCCACACTCACTCTGATACACTTACTCACCCAAATATAATGGGAAATAGCCAAGAAAGAATATCTGACAATACAAGAAAACTTGCCTGTGTTTCCACCACCAATCTGTGGTCCACATGTTAGCATATATTGATTTGCTGTTGCAATTAATCTGGTTGACCAGTATGTATGAGAGATTATCCTGAAATAGGGGATGTCCTAGAATATCTCATACTGCTGCAATGGGGTTCCAATACTAGAATAGTGTTGGCTTTCCTCCAATATACAGAAGACTCGCCTGTCATGTGAGTACACATCTGTCCATTTCTGCCATGTTTGCAATGAATTGACAGAGCCAGTCACGATTATTGTCATTTGTGTCAGGTACAACAGGTCTATGTTTGAGGATGTTGTTGAGTTTTGTGTTACCTAAGTTACCAGAACTACATAGTTGGGATTATTGGGGTGTAGTAAATGGTACAAGGGGGTGCTAGCCTCGATGCATCGGAACATCTCTTGTAGCCGGTTGCTCTCAACAGCATTGTGTAAGTAGTTGTCATCATTCTCCTTCATCATCGACCTAGCAGGCATGGAGGCCTCCAGTATGGTCATTTAGCATCCAGTTTGGCGAGCAGTTTGGTAAACCTCGCAGTCGGTACCTTCAGTAGGTAGGGTTCCTGATAATCCTCATATACAATCCCGGTGATGAGTCCTCCAGCAGTGAATATGCTTTGATACCATTGGGTGACTGTCTCTTGTGATGCCATTTAGTACACAATATACTACATTCGCAGATCATCTTTAGTCTTGTTCTGTACTTGGTCTGTAGATATATTTGCACTTGGTCGGCATATATTAAGTGAACTTGACTATCTCATTAACTCTCTGGTGCTCTTCCAGTTGCACTAATAATCCTCCAAGTCGGTGCACTTGCAGGCACACATGTCACCTGCCCTGTTCGTGTTGCACTTATCATCTCCAATTGTTGGTTTCGCTCACTGGCTTTCCTCCGGGTATGCTTTCCACCGCTTCTCCTGGTTCGCTTGTTACCACTTGTCTTGATATCCACATCATCATTTTCAGAGTCCGCTTGTGGTTTCATCTCCAGGTACACTGGTTGACTCTTCTCCAAGTGTTTGTGGATGCTGCTAGTGATCTCTTCCAAGGTATGCTCATTCACTAATCTCCAGCTGCAATTCTCTACAGGTATGTGAGTTCCACAGTGGTTGCTTTCAGGACATCCGGTATGGTCATCCCTCAATAATAAGTTGTAGCTCCGCCACAGATGAATCCATCCTGGCCGCATTGAGTGCCACATGGGTTGGGTAGACTTGATTCTGAAAATGAGTTGCAGTAGCAGCAGTGCGTCTCGGGGTTGTCAAGACTGAGTCATGATCGCTGAGACTCAGTTGGGATCTCATTCGGGATGGCAATTTGGACATGCAGCCGTTTGGTTAATTAGTTGGGGCGTTTGTCCTCACTTCTCTCGGGGTGCTTTTTGCCATTGCCAGCATTCTCAATTGCTGAATGTGTTTCATAGTGCTTTGTTCCTGCACTTCCGGTACAGTAATCATACCTGGTATGGGTTGTTGTGATAATAGCACTGTCTTCCCACTTTTTGAAGATTGTTGCTCTGCCAATGACTAATCAGGTATGGCTTCATGATGTGCTGTATCGGCGTAGATGTTGTGTGACTCGGGATAACTTAGGCTGAGTCGGGATCGTATTCAGTAATGTAATTCAGAAATGAAGCTGTGAAATCCGGCATCTTCGAATTGCACTCTGAGTTGTGCTCTGAATAGTGCTTGGTATTGTAGTCGGTGGAGCCATGCCACTGGTATGTTGTATACATGCATATCTGCATTCCATCGAAACTTTGTAGTTTTAAATCAAAGTTGTAATCTTGCGCATTGGAGTACTTTGCATAACATCAATATCCTCATACACAGGAAAAGGATTCATTGTCATCTGTTTCCCGCAATCCATCTCCTGTGAAATCTCTGCTGTATTCCACCTGCAGCCCTCCATCCATATGAAGTTGCGATCCATATCAAGCACAATCTGTCTACTGATGGGATCCATCACTTATCATCAATTTCCGGCCGCAATCTGTCTCTAGCCATGATCCCTCCCAGGCCATGGTCCATCTCCCACCACAATTCATCTTCTGCAGCGATCCAGTTTATTCAGGCCATTCGTTTCTACCCTGTGCATAATTGCACTCGTATGGGCAGCATTCCATGACCTCTCCTTTAGCACTCTAAGCTCTCTAATGGCCATTGTTACAGACCTCCATAATATGCATCTTTGATTGACTCTTCATCGCAGTCCCATAGTCCACTGGGTGACATATTATCAATCATAAGAAATCACACATTCATTGATCCGTCCATATGGCATGGGATCTTAATGGCCCCAATCCATCATCCGGCCTCTTGAGCACATGATCTTATTTCACCCCATGGCAGGGATCCTGCTGCACCCCACTCAACCCAACTCTGTTCAACTCAACACCATTCTTTTCACCTCCATTCAACTCAACTCCACTCAACTGACTTTGGATCAACTCAACACCATTCAACTGACTTTCGATCAACTCAACTCTGATGAATTGTATAGCTGCCCATATGCCAAATTTGAGCCAGGTTGCAAGTTGTGTAGATGGTCAATTGCCCGATGCGGCAGGAGTGTCTCCCCCTTGGTTGCGGAAAACCTCAACAAAATCTCTGTATATGGCCAGGATATGTCCTCCATTATCTGTTGGCACCATGTTTGTTGCTATGCCAGCTCCATTTGCAAATGGTAGTGCTCAATTCGTAGTAGATATGAAGCGGTATGAAGAACTAACCGGGAACTCTAATTTAAAACAGTGCGCCTGAATCAGGCCAAGCCGTGCCTTGCAGTACTTACTTCGTGTTTCGGCATGCCGATAGCAGTCATTTGCCATCCATATTGTCGCTACACACTTCTGCCGCAACTACCGCCAGTGCTCCCTGCTCACCCACCCGATGCCTGGTGTCTATCTCACCACTAGAGATGCTGTTTAGAGTTACCCCAGCAGCCTGTGCAATCTCCCACTCTTTGAAAGAATGTCCAAAGAACCTGTTCACTGGGCAGTAGATGGTCAATGGCAGTAGGTCCAAGTAATTGAATATATGAAGTACAGCCACCGTTGCAATGCGCCTCCACCCTAGCTGTGATCCAGGTACATTCCTGACGGAAACCTGATGGGCTGCCTAGTCCACTGCTGCCTCTTCCACTCTCACTGAGGTTGCTGAGCCAAAAGTCGAATACATGGCAAGTAGACGCTAGGATTCCTGGACTGGTACCAAGACAACTCTTATCAGTCTCCAGTTCACATGGTGTGTTCTCCATGGTGACTATTTCTCTGGACTACTAAGCTCACTCAGCAAATCACGTACTTGTCACACCCGATAGGGACTGTCTGGCAACCAAATAACAATCTTCCCTCACCCAACTGGAACTGTCTAATAACCAAATAATGTCCTTTCCCTGGTGGGATACAACACATCCATTGAACCTCTTCACACGTTATATACATGCTGAATTTGCGGGTCTGCTGAGCGTGCCCAGACAGGCCATATCCTCCAGCAGGCCCAAGGATCCTCAGAATCCTGGCTTCAAATAAACTCATCTCTATTGTATTTCTAAAAACCCTCTTTATATGCCCTTGTATGGGCACACCTGTATTCACTCATTGGCATATGTTTGATGGACTTGGATAGAGTTGGCACAGATGGCTCTTCTTTGTCACACTGATCCAATTTGGATGTCTGATTAGATGCCAATGTTGATAATCAACAATGGTAATCACAAATTGAATATGGTAGCCACTTTTGAACATTTGTGGTTATTGGACTTCCCCTTCAGAGCTGCCACAGGATCTGCGATCACTGCTCCACTATCATGAACTGTGCCTGTTGATAGACCAATGATACTGGTAAGCATATTGATTATCAGATTGAAAATAATATCATAATAATACTGGTAATCATAGTTGATTCATTGATGGGGAGATCATAAATTGCCTTCTATGACTTCCATTGCCACTTCAGTAATGTCCTAACATCATCCATAACGAAGATAAGTCCTTTGTGTCATGCAGAATGAAATTGTGATTGGAACTGTCATCAGTGGCATCACTAGATGTGAATCATACATATCGCAAAAATCCAGCCTGATCCTCCATACATTCAAATTGTTTGAGGTATTTACATGTTTATGTCATTCTTTGCTTCCTTAACGTAGAAGACTCCATGCCGTGGTGCACAAAATAGTCATGATTCTGACTGCCAGTGGCCATATGAATCAATGTAAATTGTGTATAATTATTCAACAGCCTCTGGAGAACGGGCAGCTTCAGCATAGCCTGTGATGGGACTCTTATCGCTGTATTGGCTCAGGCATTGTTCCTGTAATTGTCAATTGACTCAATTGGAATGTAACTTATGGAATCTAATTGATGTGGCAATTGATAGATTGGGAGTTCTCATATGAATCGGTTGATATGGAGTTTCATTGACTTGCTAGTTGATGCATCTCTAGGCTAGTTGGACTCTGGAATCAACTTGGAATCGTCTCTGCTACTGTAAACATCAATCTGGTCTACTGCACAAGCCTACATGCTTCTGCAATCTGTCACTCTCAATTCGGGATGATTTGGCCTTCTTAGGTGTCATAGCACCTCTCTGGCTGATTGACCTCAGGAATCCACATGGAATCATCTCTGTTACCATTAAACTGAATTCAATAGACTTCTGATGACACATTGCTTCAGCAATCTGCGATTCCAAATTTGTATGATATGTCATGCATATGGTTACAGGTTGGCAAGGGGTAATTCATAAAATCCCATACACGAACTGTATTTGAAATAGCAAGAGCGATAATTGTGTAAACGCATAGACCTGTGTATGGTGTTGTATGAAGGTATACCAGTAGATACGATTGCAAACTTGGATATCAATATTGCAAAGTAGTATAACCATCAGGTAAGGTACGATTGTCACTAGAGATCTAAGGCTTGTGGCAAGCGACTGTATAATGGGGGTGTTACCCAGCTCTGGACAGATCACATGCAGCCATGCCGTTGCACTCTGGTTATGGGCTTTGTGTATCATCAACAAATTTCGGAAAATCTCTGTCTCAGGTCATAGGCTTTGTGTATCATCATCAAATTGTGAAATGTTATCTGCTACTTCATAGTCTACCCTATCTGACACAGAAAGATTGCTCAAATGTGGGTGAATAGGGTTATGTTTTAAATGACAGAGATGAGTGAGACCACTTTGTTGGGAAATGACCTGGCCAGATGAAGTGCAAATGGCAGACTGCATGGTGGAAGGTGAAAGATTACCACTGATTGCCACTGACCCTGGAAATGATCATAGTGAGGGCCCCATCACATGTCCCACTACTGTGTATTTAGCTGACCCTGAATGGACTTGAATTGTAACCTAGCCTCATGATTATTGAAGTACCACAAACTCTCTTTAGCCTCTGTAATTTTGTTGAGTGGGGAGCTTCACTTCTAGAAACCATTTTTGGCCATACAACACAGAACAGTGTAAGCTGATATTCTCGCTGTATAGTGATCAGCAGTTCTATACTACGCAATGGCTCACTTCTTTTTGAACCTTATTGTATTTGGTCTTCACAATAACCATAGAAATTTTTGCATCTTACCTATTTAGCCTGCCTGCACTAACTAGCATCTTAGTTCTTCAGACCATTCTCATTTCAACAAGTGGCGCTTTCTCAACAGGATGGACCTGCATATTGCTATCACCATAACAATGTGTATTAGAGTGGTCATCACTTTGAGTGTGAGTCAGAGTGGATCTAGTACTAGTTGGTATATAAAATTTAGCATTTTTACCGATTCACTTAGATCAATCATAGTTATCTTCATGACTGTCATATCCACTTAGTGATTCTCATATACACTCAGCAACCTACATGTCTGCCAAAGAACTATCAATACAGCAATACTATGAGTCGATTAGAGCCACTCTACTGGCATTCTGACCGGGACTAAAGAAATCTGTACCTCCTTGCTGAAGAAGACAACCCTGGACATATATGCCTTAACCAGCTGGTGTGCATTCACTGAAGGCCTTGCAGCGGTCGAGGAATGGAAAACTAAATACTGCATATCCGCTATCTTTCTGTACATGCATATCAGATAGCACACCCTAGTGGGAGGCACTCACTAATGCCTAACTAGGTTAGTACATCTGACTCAGACATTGAATCTCTGACATTGAGTCTCTGACATTCGGTCTCTGACATTGAGTATCTGACAATGCGTCTCTGACATCACCCGATATCAACCTGACAAACAAGAGATTACCGACATCCGAAGGATGCTAGCTGGAACCTAATGAAATTACCTGGGATTTGCACTGCATGCGATAATACATAATGAAGACATCTGTGCAATGCAAAGCCTCATCTCAAACTTACCAAGAAGAGTCACCCCAAATGCCAACTCCCCCACTATCAAGAATTCCCCACTAAGCTGTGCTCGAAAGTACAAGGCAGCAATGTGTACCATGGCAAAGCGAAAAACCACATCATGCTCCACACCAAAGATGGAAATCACATCAGCTCCTTCATTAGAGCATAGTCCGGTTGCTCTTGTGATCCCAATCAATCGCACTTCAGATCTTCATGTTGGGTCTCCAATACTTGCAATTCCAAGCTGAGCCTCATTACAGCAAAGGGGAGATATGGTTTCACAGGGTAGGAGTACTCAGATAGGGGCACTATATGTTCCGCAGTATTCAATGAGGGACAGTCTCAAATGGTTATGGTACTTTTGGGACATTCTCAGTCACATAGATTTGACCATATTCTGATCAAGTGGTCTACTAGAGCTCCCCATCAAATCTTTTGTGCACAGAATCCAGTACACAATCTCTTGCCACTTTCATTTGTAGATCCCAACAGTTGGAGGCCGTAAAATGTTACCCAAGCTCCCAAGCTTGCTCTGTTAGAGGAGGTACTTTACCTGTACATTAAAACCAATCACTAGAGAAGACTGTCTCGATCTGTGTATCATGTACATGAAAGATCATCACCCATGAAATACTGTGGAAATGTTGTAAAGGCCTCAAGTTCCGAAAGGCTTCACAAAGAATCCCGATACTCTGCAGTGGGATATGCAACTTGTTGCATGGATTTCTGAGCAATATATTCCAGCAACATACTTGAGGGCTGTGGACTTCTGTTCGGTGAGCACAACATTCACTCACGGTGATAGTCTAGTGTCCAGGTTTGCACTGATTGACAGGCCACTGGACAAATTGAGCTCGGATGACTGTCTGATCTTTGCCCAAGTTGAAGGTCATGGTGGACAACACTGAAAATGAAATCCAACTTATCAAGACCAATCCCATCAACCTGGGACGAATATTGACCATTTGGGCGAAACATGAGGACAAAGATAGCAAACCATTACGTATTGACTTACTAGACAGTTCCAAAAGTGAAATTATTGGAAATGAATTCAATGATATGGAGGAGGAGAAGGAGCAGGAAGATTGCAAGGAAGAGCTACCAAGGATATGAGAGGACTAGGACACTTCTGAACCTGGGACCGTGCTGAGCAATAGCTGTACTCCACTGAGACAATCGCCCAGGCATACTGTTTATCTAGAAGAGGACCATTTTGAGATTCAAAATGCAGAAGAATTTGATCAGGTAGACAATGAATTCACCTTCACTGTCCTCATGAAACTGGTGTAAGCAAATGACTCTGATGAACAATTACAGAACAATGACCAGGTCGATAATACTCATATCTGTTGCTGAGTCACTGTTCTTCACTGAGCTTTTGATCTACTCCTAGAGCTTGGCCACTGTCAGAGCTACAGTCAGAGCTATTGTCAGAGCCCAGCTGCTGTCAGAGCTTCTGTCAAAGCTGCTGTCAGAGCTGCTATCAGTGCTGCTGTCAGAGTTACTGTCAGAGCTGTTGTCAGAGCCCTGCCACTAGAAGAATATTAGAATGAAGCTACTTTCTACTTGCAGGTAAGTGGAGCTGATGGATAGCCAGGACTTTCAGAGAGACAACTTGGAGTAGTCAATAGCAGTATCAGGCATCACCTTGGAGACCAGAACATTCAAGCCACTCCACACACCCACATAGTTGAAACCTCACCAAATAATTGCAGTGAATTGGATGTCAGAGAAGGTGAATTGCTTGGCAAATGGAGGTTTATTAGCTGACATATACATTACTAACATGGTTATACCCTGATGTGCTTTTGAAATATACAGTCCACCTTACTGGCAATCATAAGACTCTTACAGCTCTGATAATAATATGTCACCAGGTTATTATCAGTGAACAAAAAGCCAAGAATCAACATTCAGAGATTGACACATCAGAGATGGACATGATTGGCCATGACACGAAGGTTGAATGGGGCTATATGCTAGAAAGGGAGCGACAAAAGCCACTGTGGGAGGTTCGCCTCCGATCATTAATTCCGTTGTATGACTGGAATCCACACCATACTAGTGACTTCAAGCTATTGTGGAATTAACCCTAAACAGATGGTGGTATAATGGGAAGCTGCAGTGACTAAGTTTGCTGGGTTAACTCCATATCTCTATTACACTACATATTCCTTGTGGAGAGCATTCCATCAAGCTAATCTGGATAGTAAACCCTGGTGAATAGTTGTGATGTCAACCATTCAGTCTATCTTCCAGCAGTTCAATCAGCAGGAAGCTGATAGCTCAACTTTTGGGGCCCCTGGCAGAGTGAATCTTGATATCATTGATGAGGCCCACAGGTTGAGAATGAGCCGCACCCCAATCAGCCAGTTTAGGAAGAATAATGATGTGATTGTTAAAATTGACTTCTACATTTGATGTATACACATCGTGTTCTATATACTCAGTCTGGAGCTGCAATAGAAATGGATGTTAATTGCAATCCCATTGCTAAATGGCATCGAGGACTTGTACTGGATCATGTGTTTTCTGGTGAGTTCACTCTGGTTGACAGTACAGCTGCCACTGGATACATTCGACTATACATTCAACTGTAATAAAGATTGGTGTGCAGATGGGACTAACATGTCTGGTACTGAGCCTTGTGCCTGGTTCAGGTTAGTTGCAGATACGTGACAGAAAAGCCTAGAATTTTGATCGCATGATTAACGCACAACAGTGACTTCAGATGCTGATATGTTGCCCTCAAATGGTGAAGTGTAAAAGTTGAGAAGGGCTACTCAACCATCAGATATAGTAATGAAAGAGCACCACTGCAGAACAACTATTGGGAAGTGAGCTTTCATGATTTCATGTACACTGCTGCTACTGGGAGTATTGTTCAGTTATATTCTGTGTGATACCTGACAGCCCAGCATCAACATCATTGCTATGCATGTACTCGCTGAGATTGTAACACTGAAGAAGCGGTTTGGGGCAGGACATTGGGATTTCACTTTGTTAGATGGTAGATATGAGGGGCTCTAAGAGAGAATCACAGGAGTTGCCTCCACACAGGCCACAATAATGGCCAAGAGGAATCCATTTGGCCCTCATTGGCAGTGTATTTGCTGTATCTCCACAGTACGGAATGTTGGCACTGGCTCCTAGTATCCTGATTTATCTTCGGACCAAGAACACTGGATATTAACTTCCAAGAAGACATTTCGAATCCCTCTGCCTGGAAAGTTCAATCATATGACATATACTCAGATCAAGACAGAGTGGAAGTATTTGGCTGCAATGTTGACTCAGCTCAAAGGATAACTCTGGAGCGCCTCGAGAGCCAAAGTCCATGCAGAGCATGTAATTGTGCTGATATAATGGCCACTTACCCAGTCGCTCATCGAACAGGTTAGCACTTGTTTCATACTCCCACTTGCTGGCACTGACATCTGATGTGATACTGAAACCTGATATTCAACTTTGTCCTTGACTCTGTGTATGACAATGATACTAACTCAAGCACAATCCTGCTGCCTTTTAGGCTCTAACCGGTTCGCTATGCATAGCTTTCTGAGGGCCATTGTGCGTACCACAGTGAAGAAATTCTATATTGACTGTGAGCAGGCAAGAGTTCTTGTCTTGTCCTATCTGGCAAGCAATAAGGGCTTGAATCTATATTACAATTGCCAAAATTCTGTCATGGTAGAACAGGACATAAATGACTCAATGGAACAACAGGTATAGTTTTGTGTCTGGCAGATTGGTCAGCAGCAAATGCAATGTATCACTCAATTGGATAACCTCACCACAATTGATATGTTGTTTGATAACACCCAGTAGATGAAACAAATACCATTTCTATATGCTCTGGACATGTTGCACAAAGCTGCCAGTAATGTCATTGGTCTCGATGCAGATCCAGTATACGCTATCTCGATTGGAACGATTCAACCACTGGCTGTCCTCTCTGCAATGATTAGTCAAGATTACACTTTAATGGATGATATCTAATGTGCGATCTTTCTCTACTTTCCAAGTATGAGTCCACACTTTTTTGCCTGCTGGGTTGGTGTTGGGGTTTGTGAGTTCAATTGGGTTTCCATGTTAGCTCTCGTGGGTATCTGGGTTTGGGTTGTCAACTTTCCTGTTCTGGGTTTTGCACCAGTTTGGAATTATCTCACAGTTGTGTGATTTTGGAAGTTTCTGAGCTGTATTGAAGACTTGTACCCATGAATGGAGTAATTTAGTTGCTGACTTTGGTTCTGACAGCAGCCACTTGGATAGAAGCCCTCTGACAGCAGCCTATTGATAACCACTCTGACAACAACCTGACAATCACTTTGACAGCAACTTCCTAGAGAGTTTACTATGACTATACTCAGTGGACAAAACGTCTTCATCATCATTTAACAATGCAAAATATGTACCAGTAAGTTCTTTTCAATCTTATCACTGAGCAACATGATCTGCAATCAATGTGAGAATAATCGATTGTTGTGGTACTTACTTAAATCTCATTGAAGGAACACTATAACATTAACGAAAACAGAAATGAGTTAATGGTGATATAACATAGAACCAATCCCTGTCCACCTACAGAAGTGAACAACATTCATATCTCCATCTGATAAATACTACTCCCATTTAAAATGATATCCAGGCCACTCAGTTGAAGGCTCAGGTTGCTAAAGAGTGTGTATATACATTAGAAATATAGAGGGCAGTTAGAGTGCCCCAGACATCAGCAAAATGTAATTCGGTCCGAAACCACATGCAAACCTCCCAGACACTCCGGTAGCCCTCACCAGTGCTTCTAAGTACTTCCAGATGCGCCCAGCCCCCCCTGGAGCTGTGCAATGTGCTCTCGGACTCTGCAAGAGCATTCTCAGGTGCTCCTGGGAGCACCTGCAGTTATGGAGGTGCATTCAGGATGCTACGAGATTGACTATTAGAATAGTCAAATTGTGGAGCTGCTGAGACCTCTGCGCAGGTCTGCAGGAGACTTCGGGATCAACTGAGACCTCTGTGCAAGCTCTGCGGGAGACTTGGTTCCAAATTCTCACAGCAGTGGATCTTAGGGTTCCACAACCCCAAGGCATTGAGTTGATCATATTCGTCTTGGTTACAGTCACAAGATTCGCTACATCATGATATGGCATGTATTATCTAAGTCTGTCTATATATATACATACGGGGATACAGGGATAACGGAGATGGACTCAGCGACAGCGAGTATATATTTGGAAGACGCCAGGGTAGATAGACATCATCGCATTATACGAAATACACACTATTTCTATCCCAGATTCTGGTCTCACGCACCCTTGCCGAGCTTTCATAGATCCACCCAATTGTGTGGTTCATCATGGCCGGGTATCCATTCATATCCTCTCAGCCAATTCCAACGCACCTGGGCCAGAACGGCTCTTTCTTAGGAATTAGAGGAGGGATGGAGTGTTGATGGTGGGCTGTGTGCCTTCGAGTTTCAAAATTTCACTCCACTGTGATCGAGTGAACTTAGAGATGCACTCCGAAGCCGTGATCGTGCGAACTTGGAGGCCGTAATCGTGCGAGATTGGAGATACACTTAGAGGCCGGATTCGAGGGAGGTTGGAGATGCACTTGGAGGCCGTAATCGAGCGAGTTTGGAGACACACTTGGAGGCCTCGATCGAGCGAGTTTGGAGATATGCACTAGGAGGTAGTGTTAGCACTGGTTGGAGACCGTCACTTCGGGCCCGGGTCCGGGTCGGAACTGAATCACTGCCAAATTGGCGGTACGGGTTGCCAATTAACCGAAACCGTCAACTCGGGTACGGTTCGATGGTACACCCCCAACCCGTCTCAATTGGATGGGTTGTCAGCGGGTCGCCCACTGGGTCCATCTGCAGATTATTATAATGATCCTGTTTTTGCAGTTGGATAATTGTATATTAGTGAAATTGGGTATTCGACAGCCAATAATCTCCTTCTGCATGTTTTACACTCTGCGACATTAATTATTTTGGAATCCGTGTTTTTCCTGCTGTATGTTTTATTTTTGTCTCTAAAGGCAGTCAATAGTTCTGTTATGAGCTGATTCATCCGGGTAAAGCCTTGATTGCCCAATATGCAAGACCAAATATTGTTGACACTCCGTTGATGCTGAGTTTCATGAGGAGGTAACATATGTGTCATGCACTGTTTCAAATACAAAGGCTGCCATAACATCGTTTATGAATTATTGATACATTGCGACACTTAGATTAGCCAAGATGCAAGACCAATAATCATTGACACTCCATTGATGCTCATTTTCAGGATGGGGCAGGAAGCATGCTGCAATTGTTTTTGCCCTTAAAGGTGGTGAATATCTCATTTATGCATGTTTACAAACCAATCGCCTGTTAGATTACCCAAGATGCAAGACGAAATATCGTTGACCATCCGCTGACGCTCATTGTCAGAATGGGGCAGTGACCGCGTCGTCTATTGTTTTGCCAAGGAAGGCTGCCAGTATGTTGGTGAAGGATAGCAGCGACCAGGTCACTTTTCAATTACCGTACTTACAAGACTAACAATCGTTGACACTCCTTTCACGCTCATTTTGAGGACGGGGCAGGGAGCATGATGCTATTATTTTGGACTTGGAAGGCAGCCAATACCTCGTTTATAAATGGCTGCAACCATTCGCCACTGAGGATATGCAAGATGCACAGCCAATAATTGTTGACGCTCCATTGACGATCATTTTCAGAATGGGGCAGTGACCGTATAGTTTACGCTTTTGCCAACAAAGGCTGCCAGTATGTTGGTTATGGATAGCACCGACCACCCCACCATTCAATTATCCTACTTACACGACTTAAAATCATTGATGCTCTGTTGATGCTCATTTTCAGGATGGGGCAGGGAGCATGATGCTATGATATTTGACTTGGAGGGCAGCCAATACCTCGTTTATGAATGGCTGCAACCATTTGCCACTGAGGCTACCCAAGATGGACAGCCAAAAATCGTTGACGCTCAGTTGACGCTCATTTCAATGTACTGTCTAGTTAGGATCTGCTGCCATTAATAATTGCATTCATGAATGTTTGAACTTAGTGGGTGCCTTTCAGCCTGATCAGGACTTGGCTGAATGGCAAAGCTGAGCCCAGTAATATTTTAGCACTAATCGCTCTCATCCGGTTAAAATTTATACATCATGCCAAATACTGCATATTGTCCGCTATACCTTTGTTTATTAACCAATTTTCTCACATGCCTGCTTAATATTCTCCCATAAAATTGCTCTAAATGAAATTCTTGGTCAAACTACATAATGAACTTGGTGAAAATACATTGACCCATTCTGGCCTACATTTTCTTGATCCCCTTATTCCTCCTCGTTTCCATTATATTGACAGTGATCAACATCTTTTCAGCCTTCTTCTTTGACCGTCGTATAGGCAAAATCAATCCGGGAACATTTGGTGCGGCACATACATTCCGCTGCTCCGTGGTTTCTGAATGCTATCTGCCATTGTCCAGTTCCATATCTGATGCATTGTCTGCCTCCCAGTCGTCTTCGCTGTCATTTGGATTATCCAAGTCCCCATTCCAGTTAAATCAATGTTCGGTGTCTGAAATGCTTTCAGGTGAACTATCCTCGTCACTTTTGGCAGGATGGCGGTCGATTCATTTGATTTGGCGGACATTCAATACTTGAGTTCGTACTCCTGGATGGTCCTTTGCAGACAGAGCTGCTGGCACAAGTAATTTATCCGACAATTTAAATGCAGCCGCACCATCATGTTGAAACTGTGACCAGGATGCTTTGACAATCCCTTCAGTATCTGAAATGTATGCTACGGCTGTCATTTGTGTATTTTGAGCACGAGATTCCTTTTGTGTAGCTCGTATGTTTTGGCTGCCCTGCCACATCTCCAAAGAGACGTGGACCTGGCCCATTCGGTGCAACTTCATTTGCTCCGCCCCTCACTTCATTTCCATGTCGTGATCAGTACTGGTATGATCCAATTCTGGGTTGTCGCCAGCCAGTAATCCGGTATTGACTCGAGTGAACTGCCTTACTACGACCATTTCGCGAAGGGTCTTGCCTGTGGTTTCCGACTGCCTCCACCCGATCACATCTTGCCCAAGGGAAACACTGGCCTCCACTCCGACACTGTGAGGTATGATAGAAAATATATCATGTGCCACATTGGAGAGATCAGCGTACTGTGAGTGTGTTTCTTGCTGCTGCCGCCAATAGTCAGTGATATCCGGTAACCAAAATGCACTGCTAATCTCCATTGGGTCGGAGTGGTAATCAATAAGATTCGGATAAATTTGCCCCCAGTTCTGTGGTATTTCAGGAGGTGAATTCAAATGGAGCCTTGGGGCTTTCAATAAGCGTGCGACACAATCGCATCGTCCGGGTGTCGTTTCGGCGACATTGTCAGGCATTATGTATTCTTCATCATCGCTCGACAAATCATATGGATCATAAGCAGATTGACCAGATCTTGAAGCCATTGCGGAGGAGACAAGATTGTGGTTTGGTATGCTGTGAGGTTTTGTGACCAGCAAACGTCCTTGTTTAGTGCAGTATTCATTCTCCACATGCTTTAGAAAGGCCTCCTGGTATTGGGTAGTATAAGAAGTCTCGTCTTCAGGATTACTACCCATTCCCTTGTCCCACTTTCTAAACGATCACAACTTCCGGAAAGGATCAAGGATATGTGCCGAAATGAGACGCATACCAGTTGTTGGTGTCACTTGCTTATGATATTTGGACAGCTTCTGCCGCGCAAACTTGACGGCAAAGTATTAGTCTTCCTTCCATCGTGTCTCCTTCTTGGCCAAAGCTTGCAACACCCCATCCATGTGATCAAACTTGTCATTGTAGACAGTGAGGACGTGAGGGAGAGGAACAGTAAGCCATTTCGACATCCATGGGGTCCAGTACTGGAATTGACGTAAAACTTCCATGACATACCTGACAATGGTCCACCAATCCTGTGTGGTGAAGGGTGGCTGCTAATCGCTGTATTTTGGGTTCTTAAGCTGCTCCCACGTAAATTCACGTAATTTGTTGGCATGCTCGAGTAACTCCAGCATTGAGTTCCAACATGTTTTCACATCCATAATGGGTAGTACTGCGATGCGGACTTTGGCTTTTTGAAAGTCAATGAACTCGTTTCGATGACCAGGTGTTAGCGTAATCAATACCGCATGCATTCTCTGCTATATGAAGGTTAGTTTTAGCACTTTCAAAATATCTTGAAATATGTACTTTCTCAATTATCTTTGCCAAACCTGGTCTCATGGCCGACACCTTATTGATTCTGCCATTCCCCTCTTTTCGAACTGTTTGACTCTTCCCAATGTCTGTGCTTTCATTCTCTCCAAATTGCTGATCACGCTCATGAGCTTCCCAAGACTTCGTGCGGCCTTTCACACCAAGACTGCTCATGAATGCACCTAATGCGAGCTGAATGACGTGCGCCATGCAAGGTATGTGGTTTCTCAATGCCGGCCACTCGGTTGTTGAGGCCTCAATGGTAGTTTTTAATTCGCGCGTCATTGAGTAATTTGATGAAGCATTATTGGTTGTATTTCCAAATTCACGGCAGTCAGTGAGCTCAAAATGATCAAGAACTTCCTTCAACTGTCCGGCTACCTGTGCTCCCGTATGTTGACGCATGACCTGTAAACCTTTATGAGATTTCGAAATAGAAAAAGAATGGGCTATCAACCCCATCGAATGCCAGTAGTACTTCACGCAACACCCAATTTCGATCCCTATAATAGGCAATGACCGACATGATCGCCAATTTGTTTGTCGATGTCCATCCGTCAAAAGCTAAACAAACTTTTCTTCTCGCCGACAATTGCTTCTTGATTGCATCCACTGTCACTGTGTATTCCCTCCGGCAAATATTGCTCCGGGTGCTGGCTGACGGTAACACCACCTTGCTTCGCAATGCATTGTATGAACGTTGTAGCTCCACGTTTGACATTGTGTTCCATGGCATGTGAGCCGAAACATATCCTAATATGAGGTAGCGATTCCAGGTGTCTCGGCGAAATTCAGCAGTTTGAAAGTCCTTTTCTGCCAGTTTAGAGTATTCTGCCTGTCAGTTCAGTAAGTATACTTGAAACCTAAATATTAAATATGAATATCCTTAGTGAACATACCTTCGGAATACCTCGACTTCCTTGACTCTTGAGTATGGCGAAAGATGTTTCATCGATTGTTGAACTAGTCATTTCGGTTACTTCAGACACTGTTAATTCATTGAACTTAGCGATGTGCGCTTTTGCCAGCAAGTGTTTGCCCATTGACCTGGTCCCATGTTCTGATGGATGGCAAAGAACTTGATGACAAAGGATACATATGATGCCAGGGCTGCCAGTCTCTTCAATTCGGCAGTGTAAATTGAATCGCCACTAAGGTGCATGTCTAGAACTGTGCCACTCAATAGGCCGCTGCGAGCGTACATCCATTGAAGCCCACCAAGCATCGAAGATGATTTGTAATGTAAGGTCACTTAAATCACGAATAAAGACATGTTCATTTTTTGAAGATATCATAATCTCTAGCAACGAGGTATTTAAAGATTTTGTATCTGACATTGCGGTAGGAAATGGAACTCTGGGTAATTGGACCTGAATATCTGTCAAAAGATGTGTTATAGTCAGGTAGAACGTGGGTTCTTAAATATTGACTTTAGAGCTACAAGTAGGAAAAAAGTCAGACCTGTGAGAAATCGCATGCATATTTGTGAAGTTGAATACAAGGACTTACAATGGCGAGGTGGTTGCAATATCATCATTAGCATTTTGCCCTCTAAAGGCAGCCGATAGTATGATTATGGGTCGACGCCGTTGCATTGCTGTCTGATTATCCAAGATTGAAGCCCAAAAATCATTGATGCGCTGATGACGCTCATTTTCAGGAGGTAGTAGCATTATCGTCACTAGCATTCTTGCCAATAAGGGCGGCCACTATTATGATGTTGGATGTATGCCGTTGCACAGCCCTTGAATTATCCAGGATGCATGACCAAAAATTGTTGACACTCCGTTGATGCTCATTTTTAGAAGGTGGTAGCGATACCGTCGCTGGCCTTTGTGCCCATAAAGGCAGCCGATAATATGATTATGGGAGTATGCACTTGCACAGCCCGTAAATTATCCCAGATGCATGACCAAAAATTGTTGATGCTCCGTTGACTCACATTTTTAGGAGGTAGTAGTGATATCGTCACTAGCATTTTTGCCGATAACGGCGGCCAATATTATGATTATGGAAGTATGCCATTGCACAGCGCTTGAATTATCCAAGATACCTGACCAAAAATTGTTGACGCTCCGTTGACACTCCGTTGACGCTCATTTCTAGGATGGAGCAACGAGCGTAGTGTTTGGCTATTAACATCTAAAGCCGGCCAATGACTCCTCTTTTGATCAATGTGACTATGCAACCTGTTGATTGCCGAAATGATCACACTAAAATCGTTGACGCTCCGTTGGCCCTCACCTTGGAGATATAGTAACAGTCATTCAGTGCGCAATCATATTGCTTAGAATTCATCCTGTCATTTTTGACAGCCAATATACAGTTTCAAGGTATAAGTATTTGCATCCAAAAGCATTGTGGCTTCTCCGTTTCTGAGCCACAACTATTCACGTCATAAGTCCGATAAATGACACAGCTCCTTTGCATTTTGGCGCTTTCAGCAGGTATGTTATGGCATACCGATCCATCGCCTAATGTTAGACATATAGAGCCCGATTTCCTGACCATTCTGTTTCGAGGTGGTTTTCTTTGATTTCCATGACGTACCATAAGAAATTTTGGAATTCTCGACCATGTGCAGCAGGTCTGAGCGCTGAGTCATGCAGTGAGCTGCATAGACTAATGCAGCATGACGGCTGCCATTCATCTGGATTCAGACTGTGCACTGACCGCTTGTCCTGAGACTCGTATGACATCAATGACCTCAATTTTGTTAGTAAATTTTTTCTCTATGTTAGGTGTTGCTGTCTGATATAACCGTAACTAGCAAGTCGATATCGAGTTTGCTGGCCATCCACCAACCAGATTTGGAGTCGAGAACTTTCGCATGGCCCGTATGACCCTTGCACACACACTGATGAAATATCATGTCTCACAATTTGGTCACTGAAATCAACCAAAAGCTGACCTATAGCAAAGTAGGTACACAATTTGCTTTTACAAGAGAGAGGTCTTCAAAATTAACTATTTGACTATCTACACCTCCGGTGACGCGGGAGCCGTCACCATATCTTCGTTCATATCTGATTTCTGTATGGTAATCAACTGGGGATGCTTTCTGCAGGGGTAAACACTTATGGGGTCAACAGGCTTCGCATCCTGAAACAGTGTTGAATCGGCCGCCGCGTCGGCCGAAAGAACCTGAAAGAATTTGTGTAACTGTGGTTTCTCCAAACCCAGCCTCTTTGACCACTTCCTGGTCGAGAAGTCACTGCCGGAATCTGCGATTGTCCGGGGACGATATCAAGAGCCTGCATATGCTCTCCAAATAATACCGGGGTTGGTGTGGCTGCTGTCATGTCTATTTGTGGCTTGACAACCGCCAGAACCTTCAATTCGGCAGTCCCATACTTCATATCTCTCTCATGGAAGTAGTGGGCTGCGTCCCCCCATCCCGATTGCATCAATTCATCAAGCTTCATCTTCTTCTGCCGAAAACTCCCCTAGTGGTGCTGTACTGTTTTGGATAGTGTGCCCATCACCCGGCCAGGTTCATCATCATCACTCAGATTGCCGAGCTCTGTATCTTCTTCATCATATTCCTCGTCTTCCCCGTCCTGCTCAATGTCAGAACTTGCAAGATCGCTCAGACTGTCTCCGATAGCATTCAACATCTGTTCAAACGTTGTGTTGGGCTTTCTGGTCGTCGCCCCCCCGGTTTCAGCCGTACTCATATCTTTCAGCCCTTGCATAATTGCTTCCTCCGCGTCTTGAACTCGCTGTCTTGCCACAGCGGTCACTCTCTCCACATATTCCTCGATCCATTTCTCTTTCTATTCATTGCTTGAAAAGTGCGTTTCCCGTCTTTTCTCCACTGAAAGCTTCTTTTTAGATCATAACCTGCGCAATGCTCCCAACACTCGGACCCTTTCTGCCTCCGAGCATCGCTTGCATTCATTTGCTTGATTACGTCGACGTGTGGAGTGCTTTGTCGATTTGCCGTATTTGCCTGCTGGAAGTGCAGAAAAGTTCTTTTTCGGAGCATTGACCATTGTATGGTGAGTTGACCTTGTTGTTGGGCAAGATGTTGGATGTTGCAAGATATGGACCACATGGAGGTAAGTTGTGTCTTTTATGTCAAGGTTCATATGTTTGTTCAACTCAAACAAAGCGAAATCTACGTCGCGACCGTCATTTCATTCGAAATAGTAATGCTACCGATACGTCATGACTTGATAGTTAGTGTGTGTTTGGTGTAAAATCCCGGCAATGTGTTGAGACAAACATCACGAGACGTCCTTCCTGTCGAAGAATTTGGTTTCCATATCTATCAAACATGAGATATCAGCGGTCGTTCACTGCAATGTATCCCTGCAAACAAACAAACAACATCGGATCGATTTACTGCAAATCGCGGGACCGTGGGAATCACCTGCAACTTGCAGCTATACCCAGCCGGATAAAACTTGACTAGAATGTGCAAGTTGACTGTCATTCATTCCATTGTGACTTGAAGCTTACTATATATTCCTCAGGACTTTCCATCTTTCGTTATCATCTTCCTCACCTGTTCCACATCAGCAAGTCCTGGCTCCACAGACACCTCAGATAGGTGTGATTGAATCCGAATCGAGCCAAATGATGGGCGCTTTATTGAATGCGCCCCTGGCTAAGACACAGCAGCAACGTAGACACCAGTCGGTCCACCACGATGCTGCAATTGCAGCCACCTAAAAAATTGCTCAGGACACCCATTTGATAATAGTATGTAAAACCGGACTCAGCAATAATAGGAAGCAGCATGCAATCGGATGTGAGTATTTCCATATCAATGTAGAAGGCGGTCAACTTACAATCTACTGTACAGCCGGGGTACGTAGAGAGCTTTGTGACCAGTAGATTGCTGCCCGCAATGGGAAACCTCCATGGTCGATGAAGGCATCTGCCCGCACAGTCTGCAAAATCGAACATCATCATGTTGCCAGCTCTGGGAATTTAACGGACAAATTTGGTGATAAAGGTCCCCGGGAGTGGACAAGATGCGCTTTAAAGACCTTGGTGGAGGCTATGGACTGGTATATCATTGAGGTAATAGCCGAATCTTCTCTTTAGAAGCAGCAACTAATTTCTGGTAGGGTTTCAACATGTCTGCTACTATGGCGAGGCAAGGAGGTCAGATACAGCTGGAACAGTCCGACATGCGCCTCACGTTGAATATGGCCAAAATGGCTAAACAGGGGTTTTCGCACGCCGCAATACAGGAAACACAACACCTAATTAAGAAACCTCGCTCTGATGTCCGAAAAGAGAAGAAGCGGGGTGTTGTGTTTCCCAGGCATAACATGGTGAAGGCTGCGATTGAAAGACACCCAGCAACGATTCATCAAAATCAAACGGACGGCTGCCCTCCATGCCAACATGGTACAGCAAAGAATCCGCACACACTCTGGAGACGCAAAGGAACCTGCGCACCTCCAGCAGGACCGGCGGCACCTCCGCCCAGAATGCCACCGCTGCCCGCAATGCCTCCTCCGCTACCAGGTGACACTGACGGAAATGAAAGTTATGAAATAGAAGGTATGCCATCCACTTGTGTGTATATACATTGTCCGCATTCCAACAATGAAATTTTCAATCATAATGGATATGCCAAAGATTGCAAGCGCGATGAAAATTGTATTCCAGATTGGCTGGGTACACTATCTGCGGCGTGGAAATACCGCAGACATTGATTTTGAAGATGACAGCAGCCATTTAAGCGAATCTGTGAGTGAAGACGAGAATTGATTGAAAGGAACGGGAGTTTGGAGCATTATCATTATCTACAATTAGCAGACACTTTAAAGTATATTTTAAAGGATATATTTATATGCACAATTAAAGAGCAATGTAGTGATAAATGAAAACGTACATGAAGAAGATAGAATGACTGCCAACACACAGTTATTGATGTTCTATGCCAAACTGAATGGTTGAATAATGCAGATATGCCTGTGGCAAAATGAGCGTCAACGGAGCGTCAACGATTCTTTGTCCTGTAAGTTAGGTTATTAAAATGTGAATTAGTCATTGTTATCTATAATCATCATATTGGCCGCCTTTATAGGCAACACAAAACGCTACACTCTCCCTGCCCCATCTTGACACTGAGCATCAACACAGCGACAATGATTTTTGGTCTCGAATCTTGGGTAATCTTGGTGGTAAATGATCGCAGACAACTATAAACGAGGTTTTGGCAGCCTCCCGGACAATCACAACTCAATCCATTTTCAATGCTGCAACTCAGTGATCCCGAACGTTTTCGCCTGTAAAACCGGTCAAAACTCCATATATAGACATCAGCGGCCATCTTGCGCATTAATCAACGATCATGCAAGGCCAAAAATCATTGATGCTCCGTTGACGCTCATTTTTAAGATTGGGCAGGGAGCGTGTCACTGTCTATTTGGCCTTTAAAGGCTGCCAAAACTACGCTTCAGCATAACAAAGAACAAATCACTCTTCAATTACCTGACATACAAGACTAAAAATCGTTGACGCTCCAGTGATGCTCATTTTCAAGGTTGGGCAGGGAGCATGTCGCTTTCTCTATGGCCTATAAAGGTGGCCAATACTACGCTTATATGTAACAAAAACCAAATCACTCTTCAATTACATGTCTTACAGGACTAAAAATTGTTGACGCTCCGTTGACGCTCATTTTCAGATTGGGGCAGCGAGCATGTCGCTTTCTTTTTTGGGTTGAAATACGGCCAACACCTTATTTATGATTGTCTTCATCCAATTGCCACCTAGATCACCCATGATGCAAGAGCCAAAATCATTGACACGCCATTGACTATCATGTTCAGGATGGGGCAGGGAGCGTGTCTCTCTCGTTTTAGTTATAAAGGCGGCCGCTTCACTCGCAAAGGACAATGCCGCACCAAAGTCACTATTTTGCGATTAGCAGTGGGATATCTAAATGCAACCATAATTAGAAAAACCCAAAACATAGAACCGGAAATTGGAACCGACGGAACTAGCCAAACTCGGCAAAACCCACGCGTTGATGGGTACGGATCCGGGTTTGCCTCGCCAAGCCGCAGCATGTCATGTTTCTGGACGGTTCTGGAACCGAACAGAACCATTTTGGTGGTCCGAAACCGGACCGCTGGCGGGTTACCCGGACCCGTTGCTAACACTACTTGGAGGCCATGAAAGTGTGAACTTGGAGGCTGTGATCGAGCGACTTTGGAGATGCACTTGGAGGCCATCATTGAGTGAGACTGGAAGAGTACTTGGAGGTGGTCAATCTGGAGGGTGGCAAGACGGGAGCTGAGACTCAATTCATTGGTTAACTCGTAATTGTGGGAATGTAGAGAATTGAGTACAACATGGTCTGCCGAGTGAAGAGAAACTGGCTGGGAGCGGGAGACAGTCGATCTTGGGATGATGCAGTATGCAGTGTATGCAGTACTCAGTGTATGCTGTACTCGATGTATGCTGTACTCGGTGTATGCTGTACTCGGTGTATGCTGTACTGGGTGTATGCAGTAATCGGTGTATGCTGTACTCAGTGTATGCTGTACTCAGTGTATACTGTACTCAGTGTTAACTCTTCATCATGGCGTAGAGTAATAGAGAGGGATGACTGAACTTAGTGTTCTTAGGTGATGGCAGAGTGGACGACCAGAAGGAGAGAGATGAGAAGGGATGGGGCAACTCATCATGACGAACAGGGACTTGAGAGATTTTCGTGTGCGAGTCAATTTACCATCACCTATACAGCAGGTATGAGTCCTGATTGGGCGTGTAATGACACCGACACGAGGTCCTCCCACCCAAAAATCGTAAGTTGTACCCCTGTTTTCTCATTTCCACTCATATCCTCCACATCATTCTCATCTTCATCCCCCATCTCTCTCATTCTTGTGCACAACTCAACCATCATCACGGAATACAAAGTCAAGTCATCCCTCTCTATCTCTCCATGACAGGATCATGAGCTGACACCGAGTACAGCATACGCCGAGTACAGCATTCACCGAGTACAGCATATACCCAAGATTGTTTGTCTTCCCTTCATTCTCATGATTTTGAGTTGACCCCTGAATGTAGATTCAGCATCCCGTGTACCTCCCTACATGATCGACAGCCACCAGCCAGCTCTCCATGAGAACTCAAAGGTAAAGTAACATTGTCACATTCCCACGGTTGCGAGGTAACTAACAGATGAATACAGTCTCAGCACCGGGCGCGCCGTCCATCGACCACCCCCAAGCACTTGTCCAATCTCACTCGATCACGGCCTCCAACTGCATCTCCACACACTGTCGATTACAGCCTCCAAGTTAGCACGATCATGGCCTCGAAGTTTATATCTCCAAACTCGCTCCATCATGGCCTCCAAGTGGATATCCATGCTTGCTTGAACACGGCCTCGAAGTTTGCATGAGCATGGCTACCAAGTGCGGTTCCAAACTTGCTCGATCACGATCTGGAAGTGCATCTCTAAGTTTACTCGATCACGGCCTCCTAGTGTATCTCCACACAGGCTCGACTACCGCCTCCAAGTCCATCTCCAAACTTGCTTGATTGCGGCCTCGGAGTGTATCTCTGAGTTCACTTGGTCGTCATGTTCAGGCGCACCTCGAATTGCTCTCACGCACCACCTGCAGCCAGTCCAGATATACCATGTGTAGATGGGAAGCAATATAGATACATAGATGAGAATACAAACTGAATACATGAGTTTTGAAAATTGTTGAACGATGAGTAGTAGCTATGATTTCCAGGCACACCGGCAGCATTCCCAAAGAAGATGCTTCTCCCAGACTGCTCTACAGTGATTCGAGGTGCTCCCAGGCATGTCGCCAGGGCTCCCAGGTGCTCCCATGCTTTTCGGCGCTTCCAGGCTTGTCATCGGCACTCCCAGACATGATGTCAGCGCTCCCTGACATGTTGTCGGTGCTCCCAGACTTGTTGTTGGCGCTCCCTGGTGCTCCCAGGTGCATTCAAAGTTCTCTCCGGCGCTCCGAGGTGTTCTCAAACTTATCACAATCACTCCCATGGTACTCCTGTACCAGTCATCAGAGATCCCAGTTACTCTGAAGGCCGGCAGGAATGCCCTCCTAGGGTCTGAGACTCTCCTGAAATTGACGCATCCAAGATTACACTCCACATCCTGTCAGACACTCCTGGAGGCTTCCAGTGACTAAAATACATTTTGCTGATGGAGGGATTCTTTCATTCTTTCGAATATGGATTTGACCCTTCACACATTGGAAGGACCTGGCACCATAAAAGATTAGTGGAGTAGCCATCTCACTCATAATCCAGCTAGCCAATACTTAATTGTTGGAATTGTACTCTGTGAGATCTTGAAATGAGTGGCCAGTTATATCAGACATTCAATGGAGGATAGCTAGAGAACGTGCTGGGTAGTGAATGGAAATCTATGCCATGAAACAGTACAAATTTTAGCACCTGTGATAGTGCTACCATAATACTCCAAAACTTGTATATATACTACATACTCCCTACATGAAGTTGCCAGGGTCAACTGAAGTAACACCCAATCTCCAGTCCATACAAGTAATGAAACAGTTGGTTTGGGACATTGATTCACATATCCAATCCCCAGGCCACACAGTAAACTACTACAGTGGGTCCATGTCTTTGGTCCATCCATTCCAATTCCATACATAGCCTAGTTGTGAGTGCAATATGCCAATTGAACACAACTCAGTTATGACAAGGTTGCTCTGACTGATTGCACTGACAAGGTCACTCTGACAGGTTGCTCTGGGAGGTTGCCCTAACAGGTTGCTCTGACAGGCTGCTCTGACAGGTTGTTCTGACAAGCACAAGTGCCAATTGTGTATGGCTGACACAAACTATGTACTCAACTTTGGATCTTGGAACACTAGTGCTTGTGTACGCTGGCGGCCATACCACCAAGATCATCAATTAGGGTAAGTCATTGCCCTTTGTGTACACCACCTATGCTACCACTGTGCCTTGTGAATTGTGGTATATTTCTCACACTACACTTTCTCTGAAAGACTCACAGTAATTTACAGCAATACTAAGCATTTCATAGTTGATACTGTGTCTCAAATGCAATGGCCATACAACCTCAGCTACAGGGATAAAGCAGTTTGGATGGTCAGCAAGGGATATGAGCAACCCCCAGAGTCCAACCAAACATTTCTCATCTGCCCTTGCAGGGGGCCTGGTGTCTGATATTCAGTAATACCATTAGGAACTACTATCTGTACAGATACGTGTCATCCAACAATTTACTGGATACACTACCTTGTGAAATTCCTTAGGTGCCTATGCCCATATGATTGATAGCTACACCACAAATCCCATCGATCCCAAATTATGTGAAGGTTCATGACATTATACAACATGCAACGCAATATATAAATTATATGGGGTTCATTTTGCTCACCCCCCGGCCAGGTAAGCAGCCATTGCCCATTGTTGTTTATTCATACTGTATGCACTGTGATTTGAGAATGACACGACCTAATATCCCCTCCGCCTCCGGGCTAGCCAGCCAGATGGCGGAGCTCCCCTCTGCCACCCTTCATCCCCGCTGAGAAATGAAAGTTACAAGAAAGACAGACCAGAACAGAAAAGAAACGAAAAGAAAAGATCAAAGCCTGCTGTCATTGCTCCCCGCACCTGAGTCAGCCTCTGTGCCCACTCTATCCCTCAATTCATTTGGGCGGGAACATCCCGACCTTAGAAGCCGCCAGGAAGTCCACCACCGCTTGATCACACTGTTTTATGGAAAACTACCAAGAGACCAGCATGCATTGGCCATTGCCCATTGGTGTGGGTGGAGAGATCTGACTAAATTCACCAGAGCATACCATTCGTGACTATTTCTGACCCTTTGACCACCATATCAGTGAAGACCATACTGTGCCATTTTGAGATTCGCATGTAAGGTGTGATCTGCAGAGCACTATCCCAGAGTGGTTGTGTGAGAAGAGTCTCATAGTGCGCCCCAATGTACAGATGTCTGAACAAGTTTATGATTGTGAAGAGTGGCAGATCGCTGAAACTTGCCAAAGCAGTATAATATCAATTCTAACTTATGGAGCCAATAATTGACTCTGAATATGGGAATGTCCAGTATAACTTTGACTTTGAGATGGGAGACCCAACATATATAGTACAATATTGTCTCTGACAATTACTGTAAGTCTATTAATTTCTTTAACTCTGACAACCATGCTACTCTGATATGGAAAGTAATGCTGACTAGAAAATGGCCATACATCTGTGGTGACTTTAGTGACTCACCATATGTGGAATTTCTTCGTCTCTGACAATTACGTTAACTCTGACAATTTCCCTAACTGTGATAATGACCCTACTCTGCTATGAGTAGCACCCCACCTATAATAGAGCATTAGTTCAACGTTGACTTGGATGACCGAATCTATATGGTATAACATTAACTCAGACATTTACTCTACCTGTGACAATTTCATTACCTCTGGCAACCACCCTACTCTGATATGGGAAGCAACCCCACCTATAATATTGCATTGCCTCAAATTTAACTCAGAAAACCCAATCTATACAATATAACTTTAACATTGACAATGATTTTACTTCTGACAAAAAAACTACTTTCATGTGGGAAGTTGCACCACCTATGATAAGCATTGCTTCAAAATTGACTTTGGAGACCTAGTGTATATGGTATAGCTTCGACCCTGCGAATGACCTTACCTATAACAGCCACCATACCATGATATTGGAAGCAACTCCAACTATACTCTGGTAATACTTCAACTCTCAGTGGGGAGAATCAATGTATGCAGTATAACATTGTGTCTGATAATCACCCTAAATAGGACAATCAGCCTAACTCCGACAATCACTTAACTGTAACGATTTCACCAGCTATCACAACTACCCTTCTCTGATGTCAAAAGCAACCATGCCACTACAATATTGACATCAACTCTAATAGCACAGACCCAGCCTATATGGTAAAATCCCAACTCTGACAGTGAGCTTGATTGTACCATGTTTACAATATAACTTTGACATTCACCGGGACTCTAACCCTGATATTGAAACCAACATTGTTGGGCTGATTTTGAACTGGGACAAGAATGCTTTCATGTGACAGGAGAGACAAATACACAATATAATATATGGCAATGAGCTGTGGATCCCATGTACATGTAACATGGACACACCCCTTGCAGATCTGTATAACGTACAACATGCACAATGGCAAATGGAAGCAGATCTGCAAGCAGCTCTCGCAAGCGTTCGAGATATTCCAGAGGCAGGAGTGGCTGCCATAATCAAATCCCAAGTGGCAGGTCCAAGAGCGGGAGTAGCAGCAGTTGCAATGGTTACAACTCCAGTGCCAGGGGCTATGAAATCCTATACACTCGCACAGTGTGACAATGACACCCATCCAGCAGTGATGGCTGTCGTCACGAAGACTTGGAAGGCAAACTCATGTGCAAATATGATGCGAATCATAATGAACCGTGATCCCCACATCAATGTCCTTGCATATTAAATGGCTGTAGTTCTTCTTTCAGTTTGAACAACGAAGAAGGTGCAGTGTCACATCCAGCTCAACATTTGCATCCGACTTTGAACATATCTAGGTACAAACACCTAGTCCTTCATCTAGCTACCAGCGACAGGTTACTAGCAGTAGTAGAAATAACTACCCTTGAATTCAACTCTGACTAATTACAGTTGCACACACCTAATATCTTGAACAACCAGCAGCAGGTAAGTAGAAGCAGAACTGTCCATCCCCACATTGCCAACTGACAATTCTGAGGCATGTTCTACTACACTTTCTCCCAGCAACCTGGGGGGGGGGGGGGGGGTGATTACCACACCCACATCAGACCTTGTACCTGGTAGCTGATGATACATACTCATCACAATTACCCCGTGACACTCCTCCACGAAACCAGATGCACTATGCTTAGCAGATCAGAGCAACATTCCTTAATTGGCTTTGACATTGTGAAACCTCACTGACTTAGGCAACACCTAGATGCAACAGTGGAATATGTTGCCCACTGATCAGGGCCACCAGGAAATGTGTAAGGTGGGTGACATCAGGGTGCCAAACGATTAGGGGGATATTGTCCAAGACTGATTGGTTGGTGTAATTCCCACTGACTCAGGAACTCTGCTCAGGTGATGTTGACAATCTGATGATGGATAGCCCTAAGGATGCATCCAACATTCTGAGTGTGGCAATCAAGGAACGTTATATCCAAGAAGAATCAATCTACACAGTATGTATTTGCATGTTTCAAGCGCTGTTCAGTAGCACTGTCAACCAAGCATGTGGCTAACTGATTAGCTATCTGAGTGCTACTGGGGAAATGTGTCCCTGACTCTCTGCTAGAGCAATATGCAACTAGTATGTGGACCCTATTGAACAATGACTGCCAAACGCTAGTAATCTAGCCAGTCCCTCTTTGCACATACTGGTCTCATCATTCATACTCCCACGGAGAAGTAAGATTAAAACCCATTGATTATACCATGATCCTGACAATAAACTTACATACTGAAAGACCATTTTCTACATTTCTTGCTACCAGGTGAGATGGCAAAAACTTTCCTTGAGACCTGGAAGCATAATTACATGTGATGGCCAAATACATTCCACTGGACTGCTGAGGTGACACTGAAGCGTTTGTGAATTGCTACACCAGAAGATGAGCATTTCTTGCGCAACTAGGTTGGTGGCAGTTTTCACTGTGTGGCAATGGAAGCAGATACATATAAGGGTACGCAGAATACCCTTTTGGACACAAGTATCTGACATTGAGAAGGTACATACTGTGATGAATTTGAACAATGGAAACGTATCCATATCCCACTAGATGTGCAACAAATGATCCAGGCTGTACAGTTGGACAGTAATGGCGTGATCAATAGTGAAGACCTGCTGGTACCTGCTGGCAGAATGCACAATCTGCAGATGACAATTGACAATGAGATTGTATCACTGCTTATTTATATAGATTATTTTTCATCTGACAGATCATTACTAGAATACAGAAGATGTAAAACTAACATAATTTTATTCCACAAGTAAATGGTTGTAAAATCATAATTAGAATAGCAATCAGTAAAATTCATATACAGACTCCAACAGTTGACTGGGAGTTCTGACAATGTCAAGGTGATAGCATGATCAGCCACTGATATGATCAGTGTGACTTCATGTGTAGGCCCCGTCTGCTGATGGTATGCTTTGACAAGACAAGAGCAACACCATCAGACGCTGCTGACAAGATTGTGGTGAATGCATGAGAAGCCTCTTGCAACATCATGGTGACTATACCCACAGAATGTTGCAGCTGATGGTGGGCCCTGGCAAGACCAGCAAAATAAGATTAAAAGTATTGGACAAGATCACAGCGAATATATGTGCTGAGTGGGACAGCTGCCGGTGGGCTATTGGAAGACCAGGGTGATAGCATGAGAAGCGTCAGACATGATCAGGGTGGCAATAGGTGTGAATTCTGACGGCCGAGAAAGGGCTTGAACCAGACCAGAGTGACCGCATGTGTAGCCTCTGACATGATTATGGTGACTGTGCTGACAACTGACCATACGTTGTGATAAGGCAGTGTGACTGAATACCTACTCTCTGCCAAACAACCCATAGTGCTAATCTAGCATACTTTATTGCACCATGTTGGGCACAAATACTATCACTATCACACCAAGAACACCTAGTTAGTGCAGCGATGTCATGTGGTCAGATATAAATCCGACCATACGGTTACTGTGAGTGGCCTCGGTTCAGGCTCAAGTATATTTGGGGTGATGAAGTATATGATGGATGAGTACTATGGAGTACAGCACGTGATGTGATGCATGATTCTGTATAATTGTATGTAGAGCCTGGAAAATAAGTCAACTGCGCTGCTAAGGGGATTTTCGAGTTTTTAACAACAACCCCCGCTTGCATGCAGAGAGTACAGTCTTTGGCTTCTCAACTGCGCGCTTCTCGCTGTGGTACTCATTTTATTGTATCTTGCTTGCACAGTCAGATAGAAAGAGCCATCTAGCACTCATATAGAATGCTACAGCAAGAGCATCCTAACCTACACAGCTGCGCTTTTTGGTGAGCCACAGCGCCCAATGGAGGTAGTCCAGTGCATACCTAAAGCGCACTACATACCTG
>Ga0307512_10000457_pt1 | contig 59835 bp, 78 predicted proteins | sample 14_EM_MG_FD_200267 | JGI IMG/M metagenome (GOLD analysis project Ga0307512, IMG submission 200267) | Populus trichocarpa ectomycorrhiza microbial communities from riparian zone in the Pacific Northwest, United States - 14_EM | ecosystem: Host-associated > Plants > Roots > Unclassified | place... | reverse complement strand
AATTCGCTGTGGCGACTGGTCTTCGGACGAGCGAGTTGGACGAGTTTGTCGAACTCTGCTTTGTTGGCGCGCTACAGCAGCAACTTTGGTTATATGCCTCAGAGAAAGACGAATGTGCGCACTCGGTACTCGGCGATGTCAGTCTTCAAGGGTTCTTTTTTGAGCACCCGCCGGTCTTCTTCCCAACGTCGCAGTTCAACCCGGAGGTCTGCTGGTCGCTTACGCAGGGCGGGACTACGGTCCAGGTTTGCGTTATACAGCGCCACCCATCTAGAGGGTATTATAGTCTTGTTCCATCTATGCAGAGGGAAACGTCATACTGACCGTTCGTGACGCGAGATGATGTGGGACCGGTCGCCAGCAGTAGAGAGCTCATGGGCGGTGAGGAGGTCACGGATTTGCTTGTCTTTCAAGACTGAATAAGATGCCTTGGGAATTGGTGTATCCGCCTCCGCGTTGAGTTTTTCTCTGATGCGAAGCTCCGCGTCAACACCATGGATGAGGTGGAATGGAGTAAATGTTTGACACTCACCTTTCTTTTCCGCCTTTCTTACCATCAAGTAGTTTCGACCATGCATCCTTCTGCCCCGATCTACTTGATGACCCAGTCTTACTACTCGATAAGTAGGATCTACAATTGCTGTCCAGGTGTTCGTTTATCCTTCCCATGGGAACGCTCTTTGCACAGACGGGGCATTCAATGCTCGATTTGCCTTGTTAGACGATTGTACCAGTGAGCCTGCGGCACCCAGTGGACAGAGTAACAACCTTACTCGTCGGTCGTTCAGAACCGGTCCGCATTGCTTGTTCTGCTTCATCACTGGAAGTAACGACGTCCTCTGAGTGGGAATTGGGCTTCCGTCTCTTGGAAGGCCGCGAAGATTCTGACGCCGTGATTTGGGCATTCAAAGCTTCGTTGACCACGCGTAGTACAAACCGTCTGCCAAACAATCGCAAAACGTCAAACAACCTGTGCGCTATTATCGCGCAGTGTATAGGGACGTGCCTTGCTTCCTTCCAGGCCGTAACGGCTTCTTCCATCGCCGGGTTCACCCTGAAGCTGCTGATGGTGGTCTCTTTCCAGCAGGTTGGACATGTTGCTTTCTCACCGAGTTGATTTCGCGCACACTGCAAGAAGTGGACCAGTGATATGATGCGCTGAAGCGATAACCATCACGCGTACTAGTGAGCAGAAGCAATGTCCACACGTGAGCACTACGGGAGCCTCGTAGAGCTCCTGGCAAATGTTACAACGGAGTGCGCTGTCAAGCGCTCTGAGACCTGGAGCTGTTGATGATGGTGGAAAATCTGTGGGATCTTGTACGTCTGCGCTATCGAGTAGCTCCTTGACATCTGTCTTAAACATGAGGTTTCGCAAGAGTTGTGACAGACACGAATAGAGGGAAGATGAATAATGATATATCGAGTGTTGGGGTGAACGAGTCACTGAGCTGAGCTGAGCTGTGAGAGGCTGTGAGCTGATGACTTCGACCTGGGAAACGCGTCGCGTAAATAACGTGATTGTTCACGTGACGCATCTTTAGCTTCTCAAGCTCAAAATGTTCCGACAACACGAGGTCGAAGGTCGGCCGTACAGATCCTATTAAGCAGGGGCCATCACACCTCTCACGACCTCCAACCATCATGTCCCTCGCTATCGCGCCCATTGTCGCTTTTTATGATTACACCCTTCAACCAATTCCCGCGCTATCCTGGTTGGGTGCACCCATATCCATTCTAGATATCGCCGGAGCCCTCCGCCTTACTCTGATCCTCCGTCAGCAGCGAGAGATATTTTACAAGGAGCACTTCGCCAAGATGTCATCATTGACGTCTGCACGGGTGAGATCGGAGAAAGAATCATTTCCGGTAGTGCCCATGGAGCGGCGGAGTCGCGTTCGCGACTTTGCGGCAAGTCTCGTGATGGTTTTTGGTGGAGAGGCCGTCGTCGGTGCGTCGAGAATATTGTTATCTCTCCGTGTCGATTTGGGGTCTGACGACTTTGTGCGAATTCTTCTATCCGTCGCTTCCCGGTTTCTACAGCCCCGTGGCTCGGCGTGCAACCCACTTTCTTCGTCTCGGCCGGTGCTCCTCTGGTGTATCTGAGCGCCAGTGCACTGGTCGACACTCTGCCCACCGTTCCAGAGCTATCTCTATTTACTGAGTTGCCCTTGTCACTGCTCGATGCGCTGACCCGTGCAATTCTCTTGTGCAACTTTGTTCCGATCTTGGTTACGACCCACGCCTCCCTCACTGTGTCAACGTCCCCATATACGCTGTTATTGACCGCATTTGTAAGCCTTGAGATGTATGTCAGGTTCCCGACTTGCTGATCGGAAATAGATCGCCGCCAATGGCGGTCCCTTCTTTGTCAACACGCTCTCTCTTCTTCAACCTACACCAATGACAACCACCACTCCGCCCGAGTTGCTGCCTTACGGTTGGACCGCGACGGATTTATGGGTCGCACCCCTCGTGACCGCCTTGTATGCCACCCTAACCCATGCCCAGCCGTTCTTCACCCGTCTCCACGCTCTCCTCTTCTCGTTTTTCTCGCCCCTCGGCCTTGCACAGCTCTCGTTTCAACATGCGAAGCTTGAAAACTCTGACGTAGAAGGTATCGTCGTCCCTCTGGAAGCCAACCATGCCCGTGCTGTATGCGTTCTCGTGTTGGGCGCGTTGTTCGGTCTGCGCGCCGTGCGTGCGTTTGGTTCCGGAATGACAAGTCCTGAGCCCCCCACCGCGGGACTGGTGACGAATGTACCTATGCCAGTACTCACCGCTAGCGAAGGGAAGGAGCTCGAGCAGGAACTTGCTGCACGGGTCGCAGGTGCCGGGAAAGGATATGCTAGGACGACCGCTTCCCCAAGCCGTGAGCCATCTCGGTTTAATCTGCATCGACTCGTATAGGGAACTGACTATCCCAAAAGAGGGGAGGATGATTTTGCAGTAGATCTGGGAACTCGATCGTCCCGCCTCTCAGTCCTTCGTCCGTATTCGCGAAACTGGGTTGGGTGGGCATGCCAACATGATGGAATTTCAAATCCATAATTCCTCGATGCTCGGGTTACATTACTTCTTGTCATCATAGATCTTGTATAGACTGACAATCGTGACTTCGCGAGAACGCCACATAGCCACATTCTAAACACTAGTGAGGCGAGACCGCTACTCCATCCAGCCAAGCTTCCCGGGTCCGAAGACTGAAACGCTTTGACGCTCGCTTTTGCCTAAATAACGGCCATCAACACTCGGCCGTGAGTCCCGAGCGCGGAACCAGTGAACCACGGGCCAGTGTCTGTGGTCTCACTGTGGTGACGATATCAGTGTGGCAAACGTGTCCCTTTGTTCCAGATGGCTTTGTTAGACATCTACGGAGGTTTACGTGGCCCGATGTGGCTTGGAAAACCCCTTTGTGGCTTACGCACCGCCAGTTGTGGCGAGCACCGACCATTTTGATCACCACCTATGATCAGAGATAAACTGTATAAAAACTCACCATGTCCTCCTTCAGTATTTCAGAACTTTACCTATCTATCTATTTGCGAGAAATCGTCCACCTTGACATGTCGAGCGGCAACACGGTACGTCGATCGTCCTGGTGCCACAAATATACACACCTCACTCGACCCGCTTTAGATCTCTTTCGCAGGTGCCCCCGTTGGCAGTGCCAACGCGCGAGTATCGGGCAAATCTCGCAAGCCCAACCAGCTCCGCTCCACTGTCTCCGCAGCAAAAGTGCCCAACCGCCTGTCGATGTTTCGCACGATCCATGACGCGGAAATCCACGGCTCGACGCTGAGCCTCGGAGCCCCCCGGAGAGTGTTCCAAGCTTCGACGGTGGTCACTCCGGGTGACGAGAATGGGCGTTCGGGCGTCGAGTTCTCGTTTTGGAGTCATGGCAGGTTCAAGTGTGCCAAGATTGTGGGTCCCCATACATAGTACCTTTCATGGCTCGCTGCTGACTCGTCGGGTTTTTTTTCTCCTCTCCTGCGTTCGACAGCGGCGTCGTGACGAGAATGGTGTCTTGCGTATCAAGATGTACGAGTCGTACGCGCAGGTGACCATCTTCCTTCCACGCGACTTCCACGGCGTCGTCGGACGCGTGGGCAACTCGGGCAGGAGCATCGCGTGCTCGCACGCCGCGTTGTACCTCAAAGAGTCCAACAACCTGCGCTTTAACGGCGTGCCGGACGAAACGGAAGATATGGTCTTGGTCCGCACCGAGAAGGTCTTGCGCGTTTGCGTCGTGGGTGACGACCCTCCTCTCCCCCCCGCTGGTCGTGGGCGGAGTTTCTCGGAATAGACAAATATTCGCGCGCGCGCACTTTTGCGCTTTTTTCTTTTCTTTTCTTTGCATTTCTTTGCATTTGTGTGTACACCAGGCAGTTCGAAAAGTGTTGTTTTATGTTAAAAAGGAATCGAATTAATTTTTGGACACTAAGAACGATGCGTGCTTTTGAATACTCTCAGATTCCTCTGCCAGTGCGCCGTTTTTTGTCTGGGCAAAAAGAGGGCGATGGTGGCGGGAGAGAAACCCGAACGATGTTCTCTGACTCTGTCCCAGACCCGTGGCAAGCCCCTTCAACAAGTGACCCGATACAAACGTCTAGCCCACCACCACCACCCCCTTCCACATGGGGCACATGGGGTTGTAACACACCCACACACGGTATGCCCGCTTCGGGAATCGGCGCAAGGCGCATCTCATTTCAGTGATGACAAGGCACAATCACAGACAAAATACTGTAAATGCGCAGTGCAGTAGGACTCCGACTCGGGCCCGAAGACCGCAGTCACTGAACTTGCCTACGTTCCTACTGCTGTACTAGTAACATCAGCCTCAAACTCTTTCGTCCTAACTCGGAACTTCATAATCGCGGGATTGTGTACTGTATTGTGCTATGACATGATCCTTTCGTACTACGACAGTAGTCTTCGTCTCTTTGGGATTGGTGTCCTTTTTTTTGGAGTCTCTTGATTGATCAGGGCACCAGGGGCTATCAGTGCATTGGTATGGTGTGGAGACCGCAACGCTCGATCGACCGATCTACATTCATATTCGAAGCGATGCTACTCATGCTCTCCGGTGGCGCGGCACGTCGAGGATGTCTGTCAGGAAACCTCACCCCTGTGTGCCGCTGAGAGCCACTGAGAAACACGTCTCGGGTGTAGCGGCCCTTTTTTCTTTCTTCTGGGGGGAGGGATTTCACCTGCTCAGAAAGGGCCTAGTACTAACTGTGCTAACTCACGTCCAAGTTCCGTCGGGGCGAATTGTAACATCGAAGGCTGCTGGTGCATTCCGTAGGGACCCACGCAATCTACAAATCCATGTTAAATGTCTCTTTGTACTCATCATGGCTGCCCTAATAGCGGATTTGTCCCCGAGATGATCAACCTTGTGACTTCTTGCCCGCGTTTACCCGAGTCGCATCTGAAGTACAACGACATCGAATAAGTTCCAGAAGTGCTTCATCAAACAAGCCGATGTGGCAAACGGTGGCGATGTCTCTCGTTCTATGCCAATTGGATCACAATGTTCCGACGGCGCAAAAGTCCTCTCAGGCTAACTGGGTGAGTTACTGAATCGCGATGCCCGTGCAACCCGCTACTGGAAAAGTCACACGCTCTGCCGAACTGCGGTGGTGGCTCCTTACGCAGAGATTGCATGGATTCACATGACACATAGGTTTCCTTTTCCTTGACCACCTTTTCCCCGCAACGTCTGACTCGGGTGCAGTCGGTCATGGTAGAAGCATTGCCCGGGGTGAGTCAGAAGGGCGCGGCGGAACCTCGACCCCGCCTTGGCCTTGTGATGAACCCCGAATCTGTAGGGCTGATCTGTTGGCATAAATATATATGTACTGTATACATTCATACAGTACGTATACCGCTGACTTACAGTGATAACTGATAGGAGACGTCTGTCGGGTGACACGGTGGGCCTCTCATGGCACCATTGGAGTGGGGACCTGCGAGTTGCCTATCGTCGTCGCCTCGTGGGCTTTTTTGCGCCTGGATCAGATCGCGCCGGCAAGGACGCAAAGACGAAGGTGGGGTTCGTCGACCAGGAACAGCTAAAGTTTGTGTGTTATGGGACGAACGTCCCGACGCGTCTCACTCGTAGACCTGAGACAGTAGTGCAGTGCACCGCCTGACCTTTTCAAAAAAATGTTTCCCATTTCGTTGGGACCCTGCGGGCGTCGTTGAGCAAAGTGCCCACTCTTGTTCCGGGCGGGGCGGGTTCCAGGGGAATCATCTCTCTAGCCACTGTTTGCCGAGGGCGCTGATGCAACAATAAGCATTACAGTATTTTTTTGCCTCGCGGGTATTACTGCATCACATTTGCGGATAACACATACGACGCACAAGTCAATTCAGCCCAGAAAAACTACTGTAGTCGTGTCCATTACAGTACCGTTGCACCGCCATTACTCGTGGCCTTCTGTTCCCCTCGGGCTCTTCTGAGTCTCCGAGGTAAGGCCCACGTCTATGCGGAAAATGAAATATTTGCTTACTTGCGATTTACAAAACCTGTAACGGGGTGTGTGCGGTGTTCTTGGGTATTCGCTGCGTTCTATCACCCGCTCGCCCCTGGTAAGACGCACACAAGCGCCCGGTGATACGAGACTGTCGCGCGTGTGACATTACAAATGAATGGCGTCTTCTAGAAAGAACACCGTCTGGGGCTCCCCGATGAAAGCAGGATGTCGAAAGCCGTAGATAGACCGGCGTCGATGACTTACGGATGTCCCACGGGCCTTCTAAACCGCAATTGACGTTAAGGCGTGTCGGGCTTCTGAAACCGAGTATGACAGTCACTCTAGCTGGGACAAATATGATATGAGGAGATGTTGGGCGATACTGTACAACTATTAATTTCGGGTAGTCGCTGCTCCTTGCCAAGAATGGCCGCGTTGGGCACGCTGGGCTTCGCAGCCGCGTCCCACGGACGTGAGGGACGTCTTCCATTAAGCATGCTCCACACGGAAGGCCACGTTCGACCTGAGGTTGGGTGGTGGGTCAAACATCCGGGCAGAAGCGAATTACCATCAGTCCCACGAGTGGCCCCGTCTCTAGGCGAAACCATATTCCCGGAGGCTAAAAGTTGCAATGTCAGTATGAACAGGATCGTTGAGGACCGTGGAACCTCCGCCATCTCTCCCAGGGGAAGCGATCACAAACCCCCAAAGGAGAAGGCACTACAACACGCGATGGGAACCTAGATGCCACCGAATATCACAGAGGGCAGGGGGGCTTTCACAGAACCACCACCGCTGGACAAATGGAGCGTCGGAGTGTCAAAGAATGTGCCGGGGTCAGCTCGACGTCAACAGTTCCATTCCCCCGCGGTCGTTGGAACGCTTGATCGGCACCCGTGTTCAGTTGCTTCAAGTTGGTGCTCGCAATGGGGACATGGTCATCCCGGCATGAATAGACGACTGGAATTGTATCAGATGCTAGGAAACCGAGGACTTTCTAATCGAGACTGGGCAGTGCAGGTTTGGTCACGGTGGGGTAGTGGTCAGGCTGCAAAAAATGGAAAAAAAATTGCGGCCGCTACTTAGGAAACGAATATTACGGCCCACCCGTGGAGCTGATGCTGCGCGGACTAGCCGGACGAAACCGCACCGTGAGACCGAGGCACCAGACCTACAGGGCCAAAAAAAAAAGCCGGTGACAGTTGCGTATCGAAATCGAAAGGCAAGTGTTAAGTTATGCTGTTCTGTTCTGAGACTGGCGAGGTGGATTTGGTGAATTTTGGTCCTGGTGCTGGGTGTCCGGTGCTCACTACCACCACTGCCACCACCATCATCCAGCCTGGAGACGCCGCCCAGCGCGATATGTAGCCCACGCACATCCGTACAACGCCGGGCCGCATTTTGAGACCGAATAGGCGGCGACAAGGAGGGCGCGAGTACGGTTCGCGAATGGTTCAAAGACGGCCGGTGAGTTCGGCGCGGGTTGGCACCGGGCCCGGGAAAGTTGTACGCATGTACAGGTCCGGCGGCCGGTGTGGTTGACTATTGGGTGAAACGAACCAATGATTTTGATTGCGTTGGCACGATGTGGTATGCGCAGGTCGGTGGGGTGACAAGAAAATGCAAATCGTCTGTGGACGCGAGAGGCGGTGGTCAGAAACGTTTCAGATGAGAAGGGAAGCAGCGTATATACGGGGTATGTATGGAAACATATCAGGATACGAACCGACTTGACACGGGTTACGGCCCAAGCCGAGTACTCGGAATCGGCCTTTTTCGTAAAGAAGCAGCCATAATTGGAAATGCGACACAATCGGGCCTCCTTGTGGTACCTTCCTTCTTGTTTCTTTTTTGTTCTCTGCGAGTACAAGGAGGCCCTTAAGCGGCGCCGGCCCCACCCTTTATAGAGCGGGCTCGCAACGCATAACGTATGTTCTGCACATCTACTCTCCCCTCTCACCCTAATCCCGCCCTCCTCTTTTACAGGCTTTGCGTCATGTTTCGTTCAATACCAAGCCCATCAGTGAGTTGACGCGTGCTCTTGTGATTTACCCCGCCCACGATACTGACAACCCTTTCCCACACGAACAGTCGTCTTCCATTTCCTCTACTGAAGAGTCCCCAAAGCATGTGTGTAGCCCTTTCCCCTTTCCACTCAACGTTGCGCTGATTATCTTTCGCTCAGTTTGGCAGCGTTTGCACTGGTACTCATAAAGTCCATTATCAACCCCAGCAGCAATGGGACTTTCTCGCGGATGCAGATGAACACTCTGTGGATCTTTCGCTTGTTTTGCCCCACTACCGTGCCCGCAATCAGCCTACTGGACATCGCATGAGCATGTTCGTCCACAGTAGGAGCGAAATCAAGTCCATGGTGGTAAGTGCCGTTGATGAACCCTATATCGTCACCACTAAGTCCACCTTTATGCAGTGCCGCCAATCCTCTCGCACACCGTTCTTCCTCTATGTACATTCGTCCAGCACCGCTCCCGTAACGCTCTACCTCCCATCAGACTTCTGTGGGAAAATCTCCTTCTCGTCTTCTCAACCCGATGTCACTCTATCGGCGGGATTTTCAAACCACGTTGCTCCACGAGTTCGCTTTGCACGCATCCCCGACCCACGGGACAGGAAGACGAATCACATTGACGAAGATGGTTCAGATGTAGTTGAGATCCATGCCACTGGCCACATTACCCTCCGCACGTGGGACGTCGTTGGGGGTGCACCAGAGAAGGTCGCGCGTGAAGCCTGGCGCAAGATTTGCCGCCGTGCAACTAGCTCCAAGAACTTGCGAGCAGAGCAACGAGCCCGGCAAGGAATCGATTGGGATTTTCTCCTCGATGATTGATCGCCTTGTCGTCCCCTCATTCTCTTTTTTTCATCCAGTCAATCAGTAATGGCCTCTTACCGCCCTGATGGTCTTTCCGACTCTTCGTTCCAGCATATTTCGCATAGTGCTTCTTCAATGCCTTCACCTGTAGCACCCACATACTGTATTATCACACCATATCCGCCTCATCATGTATATTCCCTTTCTCCCTCCCTTCAACATTACGCTGCCTAAACACTATCTATATCACCATCGTCTCTGGCCAGACAGTTATATCCATATACGATACCCTTTAGTTACTACCACATGGCTCTTATCATGAGTGTAATGCTCATATATCAGTGTATGCACTTTATTCATACCAACACAAAGTCAAGATGATATGCCATATGTAATACACCTATGCGCTATTGATACAAAACTGCGAATCAACACGCTATAGTCCATGCCGTGCCGAGCTCTGCAGGCATATCTCTAGCACCTCCACGAGAGCCGGGTTCTCAAGGGCTGCAGCAACGCGCTCTTTGTCATTTAGCTGCTTGTTGACTATGGGTATACGCGTAGCCTTTAGTCATTGTCGCGAGCGCATGGACGTAACGAAACTGCACTGACCGGCGTGCTCACTCTGGTGTGAACCGGGTTTGACACGGATATCTACCTTGAAGCGGGTTGGCAACGCGCGAAGCAGGCGGACGCGGATGGACAACCCAATAAGGGTAGACATGCCACAGTGGGGTACAGTCGGGGTGAATTCGATAAGTACGTGACTTGGAGCTACCGTGATTTGAGGTGCAGAAACGACGGCCAGTTGCTCTAATGTCATCGAGCGGTGCTCCGGGTCGCTGATCGAACGAATCAGATCTTTTGGGAATGAGAACCAAAAAAAATTTCATTCAGCCTTGTGTCGAATAAAGGAATAAAGGCAGAGAGAGATATGAAACGGGATCCCCACCAAAAATTTCGTCTGCATCGATCGGCTCGGGCTCGTCGTCCGAGTCGTAGGTGGTAGAGTCTTCATCGTCGTCTGAAAGCCAAAGAGAATGTCGAGCTTGAGCGGCTCTCCTTCTCACCGATGGCCCTGCAGTTGCGATGATCGTTGGGTTTGGATTGAAAACCTCAGACGTCATATGGGCGGTGGTGAGAAGCGTTGATGGCGTGTGTGAAAAATGTTATATGGGCGGCCCGGGAGCTCCGCGGTGTCCTGGGAAGTGTCCTAGGAGAGCCCAGGAGTGTCCGGGATCCTGTATTCCCTCTCGTGTCATTGGTGCTTAACGGGCACGAGCCACGCATTGTCTCGCTTTTTCAACATACTCGAGCTACTAACTTGCCGTCTCATACGCATTAAGAGCGCAGAGATGCCCCCCAAGGTGATCCCTTTGTTTTCTTACGACGCCGACCATTGTTCGACGCGACTCTGACGCGCTCCGCTGTGTCTTAAAGAGGAAACGGGCCCAGCCCAACGCTAATGTTGCGGAAACCCCGTCGAGAACGACACACCGTTCTACGCGTAGCGCGAAGAAGGACGTGCAGCCAGGTAAGTACCGCATATATAGGGGGATACCCCCGCAGGGATACGGTACTGACCACCTTGGCCAGTGAATGCCACTCGGAATAATTCAGCAAGGTGCGCACGCTTTACACTCGCCAGGATCTTTTTACCTGAAGAGTCTCCCTCGGTGGTGGTGCTTTAATAGGCAGGAAGCATCCGGTGAGGATGATAACGATGAAGTAGACGGGGTCACTGGTTCCCTACGACCCCTGTCGCTAACAACACGCTTTCAGGAAACTTCAGTGCATCCAAACAGGGCATCAAAGTCGGGTGAGCCCAAAGTGACCAAAAGCAGGAGTACAAAGTGGGTCTCTGTTTTCATAAAACTCTAATATGTGCACCACAAGCTGTGAGCTTCCCTTTGTGATCCACATTCACATTCCCCCTTCTGATATGTGTCGGTGTTTAGGACTCTGGATGTAATGACAGAAAACCTCGTAGACGGAAATCTCAAGGAGAGGAGTACGCCATTTTGGTCTTCCCTTTATCCGTGGTCCTTGCTAATAATTTACTGCTCCCTTTTCTTTGTGCTTAGTGGAATTGATGATGTAAGCACGCTTTCATCTCTCTTCAACGGCGTCTGATGCCGGACGTCCGAGGGCAGGAACCCGCCCGACTGAAAAGGTATGTCTCCCTCGCGTGTCTTGTCGCGTGCCGGCGTTTCCCTTTTTTCTATTTCGCATCGCCCACATCCCTGCCGCCTGCCTCTACTCTCTTCTCTTCCCATCATCTCCACACTGGCAACACACCTTGGCCATTCCCGTCGTTCGGTGGCGTTTCTCCCGGGCGACAAAGTCGCCAAATGCATATCCGCTCTCTGTTATGCTGTGCAAGCGGAGATAAGTTTGCTGATATCGTTACTTCGAGCAGTGACGCTAGGAGAGGCGTGTCGGACACCATGGTTGGTTGATCCCCCCATCTTTACGGCCACGTTGCTGATATAAGCGCGCGCTAGAAACACGACGTGTATTCTGAACAGCGAGCTGAGGCGTTATTTTCCCAATTCGCCGACACGGACATCCCAGATGTCATTGGGGCAGAGGGATTCGAGCGATTGTGTAACGAAGCCCAGGTTCCGCTCGACGGCGCCATGCCATTACTGCTTGCTTGGCAATTCGATTCGCAGGAGATGGGAAAGATCTCAAAACAAGGATGGATGGGATGTACTACTTCCTTACGGTGAGCCTTTTCATTCGTGGCTGGACCCATATCTCAAAGTCTTGAACTCAGGGTGTCATCGTTGGCGTCAATTGCAATAGTCTTGAATGACTTGAATACCCTCATCGTGTTGGGCAAACCCGCAGCCGGATCACGCTCTTCCTTGTCACATGTGAAAGCACAAAAAGGTGCAATCTACGACAGGACACGCTACGATAGCTACGCCGCAGATACAAGGAAGGCCTTTTCATCCTTCTATAGCTTTTGCTTTGCCCTTGCCAAGCCGGAGTACGTGATAGGCTTTTCCCTTTTGATTGCAAGGCTCATATCAACATCCAAGGAACTCGAGGAACATCGATATAGAAACCGCGTGCGCCCTCTGGTCAGTTGTACTAGGACCGCAGTTCCCACTTATAACAGATGTCATCGAGTTCATCAACGTAGGTATCAAAGTATGGGTATCAACAATCATGTATTGATACGCTTTACAGGAAACAAAGGGTCACAAAGGTGCTAACAAGGACGTGTGGAAAATGGTGCGTGACGGGTCCAGGGTTGTAACATGGGACACTCACATGCTGTGATACCACATACAGATGTACGAGTTTTGCAGAGATACGCGGCGAGATCTGTCGAACTTTGATGTCGATGGGGTCAGTCGTTTCCACCAGACCAAAGTCACCATCATTAACGTTCCCGCACATTTTTAGGCCTGGCCGACGGTCATAGATGAGTTTGTGCGATGGAAAACTGCCCAGACCGCCATTCAGCCAACCGCGACCTCTGCCGGTGATGTTTAGACGTTGTCCTTTGCTCGATACACTTCCTAAATAATTAGTATTCCGTTTCGCTTCACAACGCATGTCACAACGCATTCCTCGATGTTAACGAAAATCTACTTTTCGTGTCATTCTTATCTACACATTCATCGTCGCGTTTGTTCACCTTTTGGGACCGCGCGCTCTTGTTACGAAGCACTGCCCCCGAGTATGGGTATCGTTGCACTTTGGGGAAGAAGCAAGGTACACGGCGTTCTCATGACAGCTGACCCTTGATGGGCGAGGCAAACAAGCGAGCCTTGATGAAATACTTACAGTACAGTACAGCCATCTCGAGGCATGTGTATTGTATTATTCCGATATATTACCCAACCCTTCCGGAACATCGGAACTGTAGCCATCATTCGAGCGAGATGCACGCCACATTTCACATAACCTTTTGATCCCCATCTGGAAACCGATAGCGCCCATGAGAAGGACGAGGGCTGGACAATCATCGACGAAGAGTCCTATCGTAGGGAATTGCATGCGGTGGTCTACATTCTCTGAGCGAGGCGCCGTGTGGTGCCGTGTACTAGTGCACTGTGACTCGGACTCAGCCACCGACCAGTCCAAAGTCCAATTTATCGCTACCGCGCGGAGAACGTCTCAGTTCCACGACCCTAGACTACATGGCGGTAGTTGCGGCTGTGCTTTTTCGGTTCCAGCTAACTTGCAGATTCAACAAGGGACAAGGGGTCATGTCGAAAACCTGACACGTAGGAGGACGCACAGACACCGAGGACTCTGCAGTTTGGTACGTGTCGTTGCTAGGACCAGATGATGTGTACTGCTCTTATGGTTTTGTCTTCGGCCCTGTGACAATCGGGAACAACAGTGTCATACGTGAACGTGGTGATGTTCTTCACCGATAAGGCCGATAGCAGTGAGGCGGTGTTAACCGAACCTTGGATAATCATCAATCATCATGCCCATCCGTATCCCAACCTCAGAATATGTGGTGGTACGTTGGTAGGCGCATCAGAAAAGAAAAAGAAAAACTAAATGCATAATTCACGTAGATAGGGGTACTGGAGTTTGGTGGTACAAGATCAAAGTTATCTAAACAAATCATACACGTCTCAACTCTACGTACGCGATTTCAACACCGTCGCCAGCCCCACGAAGCCGCCCAAAATGATCAGAGGTCGAAGAGCGCAGCCCACATCGCGGAGCACAGCCATCCAAAACAGCACGTTAGATCTGAAGCTGGTAAAAAAAAAATACGGTCACAGTCCGGTCAGTTCAGTTTGTTCTGGTGCGGTTCAAGAAGGGGAATTTTTTACCCCATGAGACGGCGAATGCGATTGTTCAGCATGTCGTATACGCCCTCGTGCAGGGATTCCTTCGTGAGGAGGAGGACTGGTCCGTCGTCTGGCAGCATCCATGGACATCCACTCGTAGTCGGATCCGGGTCCGTCGCGGCGCGGAAGATGGCACCCGCGACGCGCTCAACGGGCGTAGTTGGTATGCCTGCGGTGATGAGCTTCGTCTGCCAGTCGATGATGCTGGTTGCTGCGCAATGACCAAGACTGAGGTGAGTCGTGAGCGGGAGAGGAAGGTAAGCGCTTACCTGTGAACCATGGATGGATGCACGCCGTTCGAATGTTTTCGCCTTCCACGACCGGATCTAGGGAGCGCATTAGACCCAACACGCCGTGTTTCGCCACGGTGTACTGCTGTGCGGTGAATAGGCCGACCCAAGATGCTACAAAGCAGGTATATCCTTCGGCGTACAGCGAATAACGGAAAGTCCCTACCCATGGACCCGATCATGACGAGCGATTTCAATGCGTCTGCAGGGCGGTTTTGCTTCATGTAGTACATCCCAAGGTGGGCGGCTAACAAAATCAAGTGTCAGGGGGAGGGCCTTTCTATCATTCACGGAGCGATTCCCTCACTGTAAATTAAGCCGGTCAAGTTCACCTCTAACGTCAGTAGCTTTGGCTTCGCGGGCTTGCCATCGACAAACTTCATGTTGCCCCAGCAGACTTGTTCGTTTTCAATGATGCCTGCATTTGGGACCTGTGCGAGATATTTTCTTGAGCCGCAACATCGACGATACCCGGAAAGAGGCACCAAAAGTGCCACACCCACCACAATGTCTACGGACCCAAACCGCGTAATGGCGAGCTCGAACAAGGCCACTTGTTCGTCCCACCTCGTGACGTCGCATTTGATAAAGGCCGCTTCCCTGTAGCGAAGAGAGTGAGTGATGATGGTAAGCGTGGTTTCGCTCGCATCATTCCGAACGGATTCCTTCCTCGTTTTCTGACGAGAGACAGGAAGCAGGAATTACACATACCCGCCTTCTTTTTTGATGGCTTTGACGACGGCTTCACCGCCGACCGCATCCAAGTCTCCAATCACGACTTTGCAGCTGGGTGTCCAAGGCTAAGTTAGCGTCGATGACATCAAACCGTGAAACCACTACGCGGATGGCTGAATCCTCCTCCCACCACAACTAGCGTCGTGATCCTCGAAGAACGAGAAGAAAGTGCCTCACCCATACTTCGCAAAAGTTAGTGCGGATTCTCTCCCAATGCCACTAGCGGCGCCTGCAATCAACTCCTTATGGGTTCTCTCGTCCAAAGGACATGGATCTGGGACGCACCAGTAATAACGACCACTTTGCCCTTGGCTCGCTTGGCGTGGGCGAAGAGTTGTTCATCTGGTATGGGGGTAGGCATATTGGGCGGGTCGAATATGAAAGTCTGGATGAGAAAGTCAAAGTATCCACCAACACCCGTTTATGTATCATCCGGGCTGCTGGGCTCGGGAGCATTCAAGGGAGCAAAGGGGGGAATATAAGTCGAGAATCGAGGACGAGATAACGGTGGCCCGGGTACGGGTAAGATTGTATTCCCATCGTAATGTCGACAGCTAATCCTTCCTTCTTAATCTTTCTTCTGTCCATGTCGCTCAGGGGGTTTTCACACCACTTTTAATAGCACAATCCCGGGAACGCCGCCATGCGGAATGCGGCGCAAGTGTTGCGTGCGTTTGCGCGCTCCTATATCTTTCCGACGGCACTGGCAACCTTCATTGCCGGTTGCTTAATATCTGCGTGTGAACTCTCCTTTTCTCTTTTGAAAGTGAAATGAACACCTCCTTCTCCGGTGCTAGCTGTGTTAAAATGACCGATGAGCAAGAAAAGAAAGAAAACTGGGGGGCTATAATGCGTGATCCACGCACCAAAAAGGTAAGCCGACGACGTGCGGTAAGATGTGCTGCGTCATACCGATACAGTGCTTTAAGTGCAACTGTTGGCAATTTCCTTTGAGACCTACCGATTGAAGCGTGCAAGATAGAGTGAATTCACGGCATGCCTTAAATGAGCACATTCCCAGGTTTGCTCTGTCTGTCTCACACACACTTCTATCGCCGCACCCGACTTTGGCAAGCTCATAACCTCCATCGGGCCTGTGTGCGACCACGCTGAAGTTTTACTCCCGGCACCGGAAAGCCAGGGTGACAATCGATCGGACCCAAGCAAAGCTGTGGCTGAGTCGGGCGCCCATCCTCACATGTACCCAGACCAGATTTCCTGCCAAGTATCACTGAGATCAAGGAGACACATGTTCTCAAAAGTGAAAGCGCGGTAGGCTACAAATTGGTATTCCCGCTGTCACTATTCCGATGTCGAGTCCGTGTCCCTCCTCATCGAGTAACCAGTCCAAACACCACAGCTCCGGTTCAATACTCTTTACCGACCGGTAGCCCAGCAGCCTGGATGCGCCCCATAATCTCACGCACCTCCGTCTCCGCAAAAACTGCAGCCTCCTTGGCGACGATGAGCTTTTCTTCGAGTTCATCGGCTGTCATCGGGCGCACCTCGCCCTCCTCGGTCTGTACCATACCCAGCGTGTCAAACTTTTCCAACGTTCCGCCTGAACGTGGCGCGAAGCCGTGTAGGTCCCAGCCCGAGTCATTGAAGGCGAGCACAGCGCGAACCGCAGCAGTGTTGATATCACGGTGGAGCTCCTCGAGTTTGGAAAGCTGCACCTCCATCCAGCGTGCACGGCGCTCGAGTGCAAGTGTAAGAGCGGCGACTTCGTCCTTGCCTACACCGGCGTGCGATTTATCCTCGCTGCCGTCATCGAGAAAGTCGTCTCCCCTCAGCATGTCGCGCAAAACACCATCAAACGACGAGCTGTCGTCCCACGTTGTACGGGGGAGCAGTCGGAGTAAGTCGGATATCGTCTGTGTGAGTGTCTCGAGGAGCTGCTGGAACGACGAGACGGCATTGTCGACAGAGCCAGAAGGCATGTTATTGGCGAACGAGCCGCCGCCAACGGAAAGTGCCGAGAGCGCGTGCGCCAGGGGGCCGTACTCGAGCGTCATTTTGGATGCTGGATTGAGCTTCTGTGGGTCGAAGAACCCGTGATGAGCCATGTCCATCGTCGGATACTGCCGCTCAATCTCCGCCAACAACTCCCCGATAGACGTCGTTTCATTTGTCGTTCTTTCTATCGATTGTCCACGAGAACTCGTCGAGCTCGTATCCCGTGCGCTGCTGCTGGTTTTCTCAACGGGTAGCTGCGGCGCCTCCGAAGTAGCGGCAGACGTCAAGACTGATGGGGCCTCTGCTGGTAGTTCCTCCTCCTTTGGGATCCTGATAGGTTTGGTAACCGGACGGTTCTTCTTGGGCAATTTCGACAAGAGGGGAACCTGGCTAGGCGGGGGATTGGATGAGGACGCAGGAGTAGGAGTTGGTGTGACTTTGGAGGCCTGCGTCGATTTGACGTTCGATTTTCGTTTAGACACAGATGACGAAGCCGCTTCTGCTTTCTGCGCCTTGGCAGACTGTGCCGCCTTCTTCTGTGCCTCTGCCTTGGTTGTCGTCTCCAATTCTCTTGCCTTTTCGCGTTGACGTTGCTCCGCTGCGGCTGCCCTGCCCTGATCTCGCTCCCTCTCCAACCTCTCCTTCTCCTTCTCCCTTCCCTTCCGTTCTCGCTCGATCCTCTCTTTCTCAGCTTTCCTCTCAGTCCTCTCACGTTCCTTCTCTGCACGCCGCTTGGCACGCTCAGCCGCACGCTCGGCGGCAGCTGCTTCTTTCTCTGCGCGCCGTGCCGCCTTTTCATCCAGCTCGGTGCCGCAGGCGTCGGCGGGGGTTTCAGCGGGGAGCTCGGACGAAGCGCTGGGAGGCTGTGGGGGCTGCGCCGTCAGCGCGGGAAAATCGGAGGACGAGAGTAGCGGCGAGGGTGAACGCGTGGGTGGCACTGTACATAGAAATACGGACATTTCGGGATGAGAAAAAAAAAGGGAGTGTATGTCAGCGTCCGGTTACTAGATAAGCATACCAGAACGAGTGAGGAAGGGTCAAGGAAGCCCTTGATATAAGGGCAGTGGGAAGAGGGTTAAGATAACCAGAAGAATGATGGTGAGAAGAGGTTGTCAACAGGCGACCCAGGCGCCAAGATTGGAAGAGATCGCGCCCGTGAAAGGAACTGCACTCAGTCCACCCCATGCAGGCTGCCGGCCTCTCAGGAACAAGAGGGAAGAGTGCTCACCATCGTTGACCACAGTATTTTGCAGGCCTGGTGGGAATACAAGGCCAGGTGGCAGGCCGAATGTTTGTTGAGCATTTCCAAGCGCCTCTTGGGGTGACAGGAGTAGCACACCGGGGCTTGCCGACATGATCGCTGGGTCATTAAACTGAGATTGTTGCTGCTGGGCGAAACGGTACGACGGCTGTTGATCGTGCTGCAGTTCTTGTTCTGCGACAGAAAATCGAGGGCAAGTCATGTTACATATGGCGACAGTATACATGGAGCGAAGCAGAGCAAGTCCGATAGTCAACGACCGCTACAGTATCATGCAAAAAGTAGTCTCCTACCAACTAGTGCAGCATTCCGCGCTGCATTCGCACGCTGTTGCTGTTCCCGGCGGCTGTTCTGAATGAACTCACGAAGAGCGGCCTCGCTGACACCCGTACCCTGGTCGAATGGTTGGAACCGATTCGGCGACGGTAGGTGCTGTTGGTAAACGGGGGCCTGAACCTGTGCCTGCGCTTGGGGAACCAAGGGAGAGCTCGCCGCAGAAACATTATGCGAGTGGAGGGCATGAGGAGGATGTTGATAAGACGACCACTGTGAAGAGCTAAGCTCGCCCGAGCCCTGTCCGAAAAGCTGCTGCTGCCCATGACCAATACTGTCACTCGGGCTCAACGGGGTCGATGATATCAGAGGGCTTGAGGTCGAGCTCAGGTTGCCGTTTTGCCGAGCAGTTCTCGCAAAGCCAAACCTCGACATCTTCCGTGAATCGTCACCAAGTGCTGGCCGTCTCGCAGCTCCTGCAGAATCGGACTCATTGCTCTCTGCAAACGGGTTAAATGAACCAGTATAAGAAAGCGCGGGAGAAGCCTGGGTAGGCACGGGTGAACCATGTGGATCATAGATAGGACGTTGGGAATTGGGAAAACCAAGTCCTGGAGGGTGGGACGACGTTCGTAATGCAGGAAATGCGTCCATAAACGAGCCATGGAACGGCGAATTAGCCTCGGGGAACTCCGGTGCGTCGTCCACCATTTCCGCCTCGGCAAGTTTCGGGTCAAGGTTGAAACTGAAACCGCCAAACTTGCCATCTAATTCAGCCAGGTGCTGCAATGTACGATCGAAGTCTGGAAAGGGGCTCGTCCCGATGGAAGGAATAGTGGATTCGCGGCGCGCTTTGACGTCGTTAAGGAGAGCCTGGACTTGACTTGACATTTGATAGGAGGGAGCACCTGGAGGTCCCCGGCTACCAGGATGTGGAAGACCGGGAGGGGCGGTAAGACCTGGGGGAACAGCAGGCAGTCCCGGAGGGATCGCTGGTGTTGAAGGGGCGGGGGAAAGAGAAGGTGCGTCTTGGGACCCAGAGCCTGGATCGGATTCGACAGTGATCGAAGAAGTCGGAGATCTTGGTGGGGGAATAGATGGGGATGTATGTTTCTGCCTTGTTGCCCTGTTGTTTGCTGGGGTAGATGGGCGAGAGGAGGATCCGATCGAAGAAGCCTTCGCAGACGGACCCCTGGTATCTTTGGACTTATAGGATGTCGGCAGCGCCTCCGGAATCTCAGGGGTTGCAGGGGTAACGGGACGGGGGCGAGTGCCTTTCTCGCCTCGCCGTGTGGACCGGCCAGCCGAGGCTCCAACCGATCCTGGTCCTGTGTTAGCCGAGGACGCTGAAATAGGAGGGCGATCATGGGAATGCGACAACTTTCCCCACGCTGCAGAGCGCGGAAGCCGAGCTATGCAAGTATGAATGAGACATTGCTCTTCATGCACAAGCAATCAGCACACCTGATGACTCATCCGCCTTCTTGCCCAGAACGATGTTCTTTCTTGGTACCTCAGTATCCTTGATGGTATGTTGTCTGTCATACCGCCGTCAGCTGGTAATCAAGAGAAGGCAGCACCAAGACACGTACAAAGTGGTAAGGTCTTCCTTCGTAAAGCAATCCTTCTCGTCCCCCCACTCGTGGAGGTTCATGCAGTTGTGATCCGGGCAATTGACACCGCGCAAGAAAGACATGCAGTACTTGGTTGTACCGTAGCTCGCACGCATGATCTCGCTCCCACCACCTGGGGATGCGGAACCATCAACAGCAGAAATACAGCGCGCGGCGTCTTCTCGACGGTGATATGTGATGTACAACCCCACGACTGGCGCTTGCGAGCCCGGTCGAGTTCGCTTGACCAATATGATCTTGGAAATGCGACCATACTGGCCAAAATAGTCGTTTGAGCGCAAGGTAGATATCAGCTGAAGAGCAAGGTGAAAGTGAGATTGAGATATGAACCGAACGCCGTATGGGAGTGCATACTTCTTCCTTGGCGAAGCGCGGGCCGATACCCACGACGTATACCACGTTGCGTTGTACTACTCTCACATTGGCCAGGTGACGGCGACCGAGTGCGTCAAGGTCTTTTCTTTCCCGTTCGCGCTGCTTTTTCTGTTGGGCCAAACGTCGTTGACTGCGGATAAGGAAACAGTAGTTGAGGTCGGTTTAATCAATAGATGAGACAGAAGCACACACTCTTCTTTATTGATAGGCTTGAACTGGCCAATCTCGTCTGAGTAATCCCTCCTGCACGCCGGGCACTTATTATTGAGGTTTCTCCTGATGTGATTCCAGCAGAATCGGCAAATCTATTGACACGGCATTCATATGATCAGAAATAATGGAGGAAAAGAGGAACTGGGTATTGTGCAATCACCTGGTACTCGCACTGGCAGGGCTTGAAGTTCAGATCCGAGATATCCGTTTCCTCGAGGCAAAGGGGACACTCCTTCGCTTCCTATTTAGACCACAAAAGACGTGGATGTACGATTAATAAAGAACGGACGGACATGGACATGATATTTCAAGCAAAGAACGAACCTCTTCATCGCTCCAGTACGCGTCCTGTACGCCTGTGAGGACGGAGGACTTTGCTTGGAGTGTTCCGCCGGCGTGACCTACGGACGTAGGAATGGAAGAATGAAGTTTAACAGAAGACATTGGACAGGTAAATTGGACGCGGCGGAGGTGACGAGATGGAGAGGGAGGGAAGACGCAGAGATTGTAAAAGAGACGAAGAAAGGTAAGCGAGACCCGCGACAATGAGGCCAAGCGCAGTGCCTGTTTTCCCACGCCTTGATATCTCTCCTTGGCCCAATCTCATTTCACAACCAACACCACTATCAAATGGCTGATCCCGAACTCGCTGCCCTTCGTGCCGCACGTCTAAACCAGTTGCAGCAATCCGCCGGCGTCGGCGGTGGCAACGCTCAAAGCGGGGCTGGGGCTGGGAGCACCGAAGAGGCTGAAAAGAGGCGAGCGGAAGAGCAGATGAGGCGTGACCTCCTCGCGACGACCCTCGAGCCCGCTGCTCGCGAACGTCGTACGTGTCATTATCGTACTCTTTCGCTTATCCTGCCGCAATAAATGGACCGCGCGGGTTTTGCAGTGTCTCGTATTGCTCTCGTGTCGCCTACGAGGTCGAATCAGATCGAGTCTATCCTCTTGCGGATGTTACAAGCTGGGCAGCTCCGGGGACGTGTCAGCGAGCAACAGCTCATCGACCTGCTTGAACAGGTGTGTGCTGTAACCCTCTGCGGTAATTTGAATGTGGCTCATGATTCATAACTACAGGCGGACGATGCACAAAAGAAGGCTTCGGGCCAGGGCACTATCGTGGTATGTGCCAGTGGCTGATAATATCACGTCCGGGATTGTCCAGACCGCTAACCTACTGCGCTCAGTTCCAACGACGGGTTGACTTAGATGATGACGATTTTGATATCTGAAGGTTACTCACATGTATCATAGTTTACCCTCTGCTTCTTTTCATCTCCCATCTTGCGGTACAATCAATAAAAATCTACTTATGCTTTTGTTTCCTTACCCATCTCTGTTTCGCGGCTTTCACATCTCTCTCGAACCGGCCCTTCTTCCTCTGCCTTGGCCCCTCAGAAATATCGCTAGTATCTTCCCGCGCCCTAACTCTTGACCGCGCAAGGGCACCTTCTTTCCGCCCCTTCATCCTCAGTTCCTCGTACCCATCGCCAGTGAGAGCCCTGCCTCTGCGCCCTTCCTTTAGAACGTCCGCGAACTCGTCCTCCAGTCCACCACCTCTCCTCTTGCCTGTGATGCCCCCTGCGCCACCCAGTGCAATGTCCTCTTCATCCTTCCTCCGTCGCCGTTCGTCCTTCTTCTTGAGGACCAATCGCGTCATGTTCTCCTCCTCAAACTCTTCCATGCGCCGCAACTCTCGCGCACGGGCGCTCTGCATGGAGGGAACGATACCCAGCCCCGTGGCAGTCTCCACGAACGGCCGCTCGGGATCGAGGTAAGCAAGCGAGGCGAGCGCATGCGGAGCGGGTGGTGGACGGCGCGCACGAGCCTCCTTTGAGATGGGCTCAACGTATGGCATCGGTGCCAACTTCGGAGGGCGGTAAATACCATCCTGGGACGTCGCGTCTTCGTCTTGGCCGTCGTCCTCATCGGAGCCCCCACCCATAAGGGCTTCCGGATTTGGCCGAAACGCAAGCGGATCTAATGAGTCATGGATCAGCGTCCACCACGAAATAAGACAAAGGATGGACCCGCGGTGACATGGCACGCGCGGATTCAGGGCTGACCATTAACGACGTTATCGTCCGCGGGCTCCTCCGCGGCGAGTTGGACGAGCTTTTCGATTTGGTATCGCATCTTGCTCTCTAATAATTTGATTTTTTCGAGCACTATGCGGCTCTCGATCATGGAGTCGACCAGGTCACCGGCATCCGCGCCTCTCTTGTCGCGCTCAGACGAATTGAACGGAACCGAGGGAGGCGAGCACGCGGTGAGCGAATGCCCGAGCACGCGGTGTGCATGGAGGAGCACCAGAGATTGCATGTACGAAAGGAGCAGATGGTGCTTCAAGGAGAGGAGGGAGATACCGTCCTCAAAATCGAGATCGGACGTCTTTTCTTTTCTGCGTCGATGGTTTGTAAAATGGTCATATCGTACGATGAGGAGTGAATGTAGGCCATACTTTTCGCGCAAGTCCTGGATCTGCTGGCGTACAGAGGTTATGCTCTGCGTCATCTCTTCCACGACATTGCAAAAGTTTTGATGACTTGTATCAACGACCTCCTCTGACATCATAGTATCTGGTATCCGAGTTATCCTAGAAGAAAAAGATGTCAATGCACAATTCAGTGATGACCCATTCAGTGGGGAGAAGTAAGTGATCAGTTAACGGTTTTCTAGGCCGCCGCCTCTCTGAGGCGTAGTGCATGACAGCAAAGCATTTGCTCAGAGCCCAGTGCATTTCATCTCTCTGCCGAGAAAGGAAGTACAAAGAGAATACGCACTGAATGTTTTCTGGTCCTGGCTGCCAGTGAGCCTGATTGTGTGAGAGGCTGTGAAACACGACGCGTTGTTCGTGACTGACTCGATCAAAATTTTAAGCCGTTTCGAATTTCAACTCACGGACCAATAAACACTCCGTAAACGTTGGGCGGCTACTTGCTTATGCTCGCTATGACCACCTTCGTTGTCGTGCTTGGACCCGGCGCCTCTTGCGATAATGGAAACTTCACCACCAAGTCACGCCCCACATTTCCGGCAAAATGACTCGGTCTCCGCGCGTGGTAATTGCCGCCTCGAGGCAACGGCGAAGCTGTGTTCCTCACCGAGTGATGCCCGCAACAGGCCCGCATGCCTGCTGCAGCCACCAACGATTCGTCTATCCCATTTGTTCACCCTTTTTGTCCCCAGCGGGCGCTCCTTGTCGTCCCCTTGTGTTCTCTCCCTTGAAATAGATACGGTTCACCACAGAAGAAGTCGCCCGCCATGTTCAGAGGCAAGAAGAACAAAGAAGACGAGAAACGCGCCCACAACTTTATCGAGTCGTTCAAGGCGCTGTCTCTCGCGGGGAAGGAGAAGTTGCGCGCACGCGCGGGCAGCCCCAACCGCAACGACTTCGCGTCGTCCTCGCCCCATCTCCCGGTGGCCTCTGAACCACACACACCACCTCACAACAGCGCAGCATGGATGCCCCCGCCCCCGATCTTATACCCGACTTCGGGCAATGTAGTCCCCAACCACACATCGCTGACGATGCAGCACGCCATCGCCGGATCCTTGCCCTCCGGCGCTCCTGCCACCCCACCAAAGCGTGTCCCCCAGCAGCGCCCCGTCGCCGGTTGCTCGATCACTCCCCCTGCGAGACCATATGCTGATGCTCCTGTTCTGCGTCCGGGGTCTGTCCCTTTGTCCCCGCCGCGACCACCGCCAGCCTCTCGCGTGGGTCAACCCACGACACCCCAGCCTCCCAAAGTCCAAGCCCCACCAATCCTTCGGCGTGCGCAATCGGAGCCACCTTCCCCCGTTGCGTCGAATAGTGCCGTTTCCGTTGGGGGAACGAGACAGTGCAACGGGGTGACGGCTGCGGGGAAGCAGTGCCGCAATCAGGTGAAGGTGTCCGACGCCCAAGCGCTCGCGGGCGGCGACGTATTCTGCCGCGTGCACGGGAACAAAGTGGGCGAGGTGAGTGGGTTCTACGATCGCAAGACGGGACAGACGTTCGTCAAGTTTGAGGGTGAGTGCGACGTATTGTATACGTCTTTTTCTCTCTATTCTCCCTACGCACGTTCGTACGTGCTTCGTATGCCGGTTCTCATGAAAGAGGATCACACACAGACTGGATCCCCGAGTATTTACAGGCGGCCACGCAAAACGCGCTCCGCGTGGAGATGCAGAAGGCCCGTACGCCGAGCGACGTCGAGGGTTATATATATGCCTTCGAGATCCTTGGTACGGCCCCCATCCTTTGCCTCATCCCGCTTATTCTATCTGATCTGCGTGAACTTGTCGCGCGCAGACCCTACAGACAAGAAGACGATACATCTGAAGGTAGGACGTGCGACAAACCTTAATAGGCGGATGGATCAGTGGAGTAAACAATGTGGCTCGAAGGAACAGATCCTCCGGGGATTCTGGCCTGGCGGCATGGACAAAGGCGGTGTACCAATGAAAGGGCTCGTGCAGGCTGGGCCGAAAGGCCCGTGGTGCCACCGCGTGGAGCGACTGGTGCATATCGAGTTGACTGATTTAGTTGAACGCACGCCATATCTCGAAGACGGATACCCGAATCTTAGTGCAAGCAAAGAGGTCGGCAAGAAGGGGGGCAAGAAAGACGTTAAGCGGTGCCCTGACTGTATGTGGTTCCTCTCTCGCACTCTGACGCGAGGTGGCGATGCGGGCTCACAACGTAAACTTTGTAAGGTAACACGAAACACCAGGAGATTTTCTCGTTTGAGCGAGTGGTGGAAGGGCGGTATGAAGGGAAAGAGTGGGAAGATATAGTGAAACCAGTGATCGAGAAGTGGGGTGGATTCGTAGAAGCTTACCTGTAATCATTGACGATGACCGATGCCATATCGATATCGCATTGTTCTCTTGTTCGAGTCATTCATTCACAGACCGCACATTTCCCGCAGCAGACAGACTGGGACAGACGGCAAGCGGACAATGGCAGACTGCTCGGTTCGGAACAGGAATGCACGGACCCTTTTGTCTCACCTCTTTGTTTCGCGTCTTCTCATTGTGTCCTTTGTCTAATCTCTATTGTCCAAACTCGCCCATCCCTCTTGCCTTGGGTATAAAGCCCGTCTTGGCGAGGATGGCTCAATTAAATCTCCCTTCCTTTGACCTGGTAGTCATTTTTCTTGGCCGGACACCCCCCCATCTCTCGTCTTCTTCCCTTGAAACGCCAGCTGCGCTGTTGTACACTTTTACGATACACTAGTGATGTTCTCTAAACTCTTCACGCTCTCTGCCTTGCTCGGCTTTATGGCCGTCCTGCCCGTGAAATCTGCCGAGATCCAAGTAACAGTCGGTGGCCCCGGTGGCGTTACCCAGTACAACCCTTCCAGCGTCGTAGGTTGCCTACACAATTTCCCGTCCTGAGCTTCCAGACGAGCATTTATTTTTAGACTGCCAACCCCGGCGATATCGTCACCTTCATCTTCATGCAGAAGAATCACACGGCGACACAGTCCACCCTCGAAAGCCCTTGTAGTCCCGCTCCCGGTGGCTTTGACTCTGGCTTGTAAATATCTCTTCCCTTCTCGCGTCCGGCTCGAGTTTTGATTACTTTTGTCAGCGTCCCCGTGTCCGACAACAACACCAACTTCCAGCAGGCGCAGTTCACCGTGGCCGACACCAACCCGGTCTGGGTATACTGTCGTCAGACCGGCCACTGTCAAAAGGGCATGGTCTTCGCCATCAACCCTGGAGACAAGTTCGCAGCTTTCCAGGCAGCCGCCACGGGTAATGCCACGGCCCAACCTTCTGCTACCTCCTCTGTCAGTGCCACTGCCACCTCTCCAAGCGTCGCACCCTCGGCCACTGCGACGACACCTTCAGCCACTTCTCAGGACCACAGGGTCATCGTCGGCGGCAGCTCCTTGACCTTCCAGCCCTCGAATATCACCGCGCAGCCGGGCGACACCATCACCTTTGAGTTCCGCCAGAAGAACCACACCGTCACGCAGTCCACCTTTGCCGCGCCTTGCCAAAAGCTCGCCTCCACTTCGACGAGCGGCCAAGTCGGCTTTGACTCTGGGTTGTGCGTCCTGTTTCCCCCGTCTTACTTCCTGTGTCATTCATACTCACGCGACACAAAAATCCCGCTAGCACGCCTGTCTCTACCGATGCTACCACGTTCCCTACCTTCACCATCCAAGTGAACGACACGTCTGCGATCTGGGCGTACTGCCGCCAGGCAAGTCACTGTGGTCAAGGCATGGTCTTCGCTGCGAACGCAGACGAGACCGGTGGCAGTGGGAAGAGCTTCGAGGCTTTCAAGGCGAGCGCGATGCAGCTCAACGGCACCTCCTCAAACTCGACGGGAACTTCCTCCTCCGGACAGAACGGCGCTGGCGCCGTGCGTCTCGGTGGTACGGGCGTCGCACTCAGCATTGTGGCTGTCATTGTTGGGCTCACGTTCTGAGCCCCGTGTCACTCTTTTTCTATCTGACATCCACGATCATGATCACGACGGGGGTTTCGTTCCGGTTTGTACAGTACGACTTATTGTAGCTTTAGTTGTCATGGGCGTGATGCGCCTTAATATGCAGAAACAACGTATTACGACAAGCGAACTCTCCTCTCTCTCCATGACAATAGAATATACCATTTAATGACTTGATTGAAAAAATTCGAGTCCTCATCGGGCCGATTTGTTCGCTTTGATTTGCCACACTTGGGTTGCTCATGTCAACCTAACCTTCGCTTGTTCTCGCATTGATGAACAATTCCGCCGTTTCGTACAGTGGTCATGCACACGTCTCATTGCAAGATATTGCTGCATCGGTGAGTCGAGATAAAATTTTCCATTGTATGCCTGAGGTTGTGATACTCAGAACGTCCCCAAAAAACCACTCCCCAGTTTGCGGCGTTGCAGCAGAGCGTAGAGGAACTGTCGCAGAATATGCAGGCATTGCTGCAGACCGCGCAGGAGATGTTGCAGAACATACAAGCGTTTTTGGAGAGGTCGCGTACGAGCGTGACGGTTCAGGGCGCGGCAAATGCGACACCACTCGCTGGTGTCGCCGCGAGCAAACGACACGATGGAGGACTCGGAGGTGCTCGCCGAGGTGGGCGGCAAGTCTACGTCGTCGATGAGGGTGGAGAGGAAACGGTGGCGGAAGCATCTTGAGAAACAAATGTAGGATTAGGATCACAGGTTCGGGCCGTCACCCCTACTCGTTGCTCAGACTGGTGCAAGAAAAGAAACAGGGTAGACAACGACATGTATATCACAATTTCGTCCATGGACGCGACGTGGAGAGCAAACCCAATTCGAACGTGGTTTCAACGGCATAGGCATAACCGATTGGTGGCGGCTATGTGACTATGCCTAGAGAACGATGCATGGTCTTGCTTTGGCCCAGTGGTCGATGTTAATCAGGGAGCTATCCACTGCCGCCACCCTCCCAATCATCCACACACAGCGAGAGCACGACGCTGTGCCGACTTGGACGCGCGCCGCCGAGCGGATCACCGTCCCTGACCGGGATCCCATTCCCCACTTTTCCCGGCGCGATCACGCGCTCCCACCTCAGCGTCCCCTCCTCCCTGAACCCCATACGCAGCGCGGTCCGGCGCGACGCTTCGTTCTCCGCGTGCGTAAACCATTGTACGCGGCGCAATCCCAACCCCACCACTGGCGCTCGAGTCGCGGCATTGGCATTGGCGGACTCGGACTCGGAATCGGAGGGCAGCTCGAGACAGTACCGTAGTAGCAGCGCGACGGCGTTCGATGCGACGTGTCTCCGCTGGAACGCCGGGAATACGATCACCCAGCCGATTTCCGCGCTCAGGTTCGCGGGCGACGCCTTGATCAGCGCGATCACCCCCGCCATCGCCATCCCCATCGCCATCCCCATCGTCGTTTTGGCGGCACTTGCCGGTGCTTTTGAAGGTTGGTGTACTTGTTCCGCATGCGCGTCAGGGCACAGTGTGCCGGTGCTGCCGCCTGCCGGGTTGGGGTGGTGTGCCATGATGGCGAAGAGGATCGCGCCAGGGTCACGTCGGAGGCGCGTTTCGATCGTCGCGAGGAGCCCGTCCTTGGTCGCGATTTCGAACGGCAGCCAGTGTTGCAGCGCAGGGTGTGCATCTATTTGTTTCCAGAGTTCGTCGACATGAATGGATGGTCTGAAAGGCGTCAATATCACCCGCTCCGACTTGAGGGTGTCCTCGTGGAGAGGGAACGCCCAATTGATATCATAGGGATCCGGGCCATAGTATCCGTGTAGTTCAGCTTGCACCGCAGGTTTGTACGAGTTGATATATCGCATCCTCCTTCAAAGGATGTGGGCTCGGAGACATCGACGAGGGTGTCCGATACATACACAAGTCACCTCAGCTTAATTATAGAGTACTTTCGTGACTCGACGACGGCTAAACGCTAAACGTTATGTAGTGTCCATCTGACTCCGTTCAGGTTGGCGAATAGAAAAAAATGTAAATCTGGTACAGTATCTGATCCAATTTTTTGACATCCTCATACGTACAATGTCCAAAGAAGAGTAGGCGATACACTCAACTAATGAGCGGGACTATTTATCCGGAACGCCATTGGCTGCGACTTGATGAGCCACTCGGCTGAAATCCCGCAAAAGCTCCACCCTGGAAACCGCTCGGGACAAATGGCGCGGGTGATATGCTACTACGCATCATAGGAAGGGCATTTGGTTGTGACGCAGCTTGAGCAGGGGGCGGCACAGGAGGTGATGCGGTCTCCGTCCTAGGTGGTCCTGGTGGTTTCCAGTTCTGCATAGTGTGAATGTCACGAATACGAGCCGTGTGAACAAGTACTCACATGTTTGCGCCCCTCCCTGTAAAGCTCATCCAACTTTTCGTCAAAAATCCCCCGTCCCTCGAAGTCCTGGTAAGCCTTGTAAAGCATCAGAGCAGAGCGGGCGTCCTCGATCGAGTCGTGCGTATCAGTCTGAATGGCCTCGTGGAGTACAAACCATGACAGAAAGCGGAGCGAAAGGCGACGTTGGCGCTCCCTCAAGAAGTAAAGATCCACCGTATCTATCACTTGATCTGGGGGAACGTAGATATCTGTGAAAGGCGGACTGTCAGCAAAAGAACGCTTATAAGTGGCCGAAACTCACTGATGATTCTGAAGTCTTTCGTGAGGCCGTGGCCAATGAAAATGCAGCCTCGATCCACTAGCAACCGTAGCTTCTTGTATACTACTTTGAGCGGTGTCAATGTATACGGCGACGTGTGCGGCTCGAGGTCGCCATCTTCGACACCTTGTGAGTACAGGTCAGACCCTAGTAGAAGACAGTATGCTCACATTTGATCCCCGAGAATTCTGTTACATAATCTACAATGATTTCGCTCGTGTGTATATGATCGTCAATAAAGGGAACACCCTGTTTTGGACCGTCGCCCCGCAGAACAGAGACACGAGCAAGGCTGAGTCGAGCAGGGCGAAGAACTTTCTTGGTTCCATCTGAGCGGTACTCCGTTTCCTCTTGTTGCATTTGGACAAATTCTGCGTCGATCGAAACAAGAGTTCCAGGACACGCCAGCTCTGCAGGTCCCAGGGGCTCGTGCTTGATCAGACTAGGATCCCGGTTCCTAACGGTGGTGATCGTACAAAAGAACTACTTGGGAAAATGGAAAAGATACGAACACTGAGATTGAGGTATCTTGACTGAGAATTGAAGTATCGATGGTACCAGACAAGCCAGAGTAATCAAACTGTCCCTGAGAGTCAGCCCGCTCTAGATACAAGATAGCAGGGACCTATGGCATCATGAGTACGACTGTTTCCAGCACAAAAAGAATTCGCACCTTCCATTTTCCGGGGAAGGTCAAGGCCTCTTCTTCGGAAATGTTCTGTACGGAAAAGTCGTTGAAGACGAACCACGGACTCAGCAAGCCGTCTTGACCTGCTTCTGGGACTATGACACATTCAGACAGGAATACGATGGGACGTGTAAAGTGTGAACCTTTTACGATGGCCACGAGGTGAGAGCGCATTTCTTTACTGCGTACTTGAATTATAATGGCCTTGAAATTCATCAACCTGACAGCTCATCACGGAAAAGGAGGCACTGACCGTCAAGTTGTAGGTCACAGATGACGGTTCTTCGCTTTCACCGAGTTGTTGATCACGCAGTTCAACAGATGGCGTCAAGAACCTCTGCTTTCGTGTGTCCAGCCAGTATTCAAGACCTTCTTCCGTAAACACATTTGCATTCACGGCTAAAATCGGCGGCAAATCCGATGTCGCGACGAAGCGATTGGAATCGAAGGTTCTCACTAGCTTGCAATTGGGACAACTCGCCTTGTGGCTCATTTGCCTGAAAACTGACGCTTGTAGGACGGAGGCGAAGTCAACATCGAGACCGGCCAGACCCTAGGAAGTCACGTGAGCGAGAACGAATGAAATTTGATTCGCGATCGACCTTTCGAGGAGGATAGATGAGGTCAACAACGAACGTAATCTGCTCTTTCTCCCTCGCGGCTCTGCAATACGTGCATGTAAAAACATTCCGACCGTACATGCCAAGAAGCTGAGTAATAGGCGGCGATGTCGCCGTACATTGTGGGAAGGATGGGTCAGGAGGCAGCAGGGAGTGTGTGTTCGGGTCCGACTCGTCTTCGACAGACAGGTGGTCCAAGAGGAACCGGTGGAACATTTGTATCATACGGGCGTAGTCTGTCTCGGCCAAGTCCCCACCATAATCGATGAGCTCAATGGCATTGACGGCTGCCAGAAGGGGCTTCAGGAGGGTGAATTGTTCGATCGATGGTAGAACTCACATTGAGCAAGAACGCCAACGGTCTTACAGAAATTACTCGACTGGCAGTTTGTCCCCTTTGCATCCTCCAGCATGCGACTTACGAACCCTAACTCACAAAGTAGACAATGTTCGTTTGGACAGCGTGTGGTGATGTGTGACTTTGCGACTGTTCTAACTGGGTGACAATAATGCAAAACTTGCAGAAGGGAATTCGTGTATGAGTTCATTATATGCGTTTCAAGGCCGCTAAATTCGGTTTTGTTGAAGAAGCTGTGAAAAATGAGGCGTCAAAACATTCTGAAAACGCAGCAAGAATAGGGTAAGGGTCTCACGCAAAGTCAAAGTCCTCCACACCAAACTTCGAGTATTCGATCTCTACTTTGCGATATCGAGGGGGCGCTTCGTCTGGACTATCACTAGCCGTAACCAGTTCGACCTGTGGCTGTGACAAATGTTTCAGAGCTATACATAAATAGCCAAAACACCCACACGACTCACGTCGCTCTTCTGTTTTCCACTCCTGAACCGACCTTGGTCCTTTGGTGCCGCAACGGTGATCATGTTTCTACGTCCCTTGAGCTCGCGCGGAAAAGGAGCGTATGCAATGCCATCGTTCATCTTAATGGCAGATAGCACCGACTGTGGAATTTTCATGGGCGCGGTTGAGACCTTCGTGGACTCCAGCTGTGGAGTCCACGACGAAAGGAGTAGGGTATCATAGTGAGGAAGTCCGACGCTGTTCAGCGGCCTTGGATCGGGTGAGACTAAATGTACTGGCACACATTTCAAGTATAACTCACGTGTTGTCCGTCCACTCAATTTCCGGTAATGTGTCGGGAGTGTCTGCCCATTCGACGGGCTGACCTTCGCACCCGTTGAAGGGCATACCCTCATCAGCTGCTGTCATGATATGAATCACGCCATCCGAGTCTCCAAAGGCCATATATGCCCCGGTAGGGGAGACGGCTGCAGAACTGATGAATGCGGGCGTGTCCAGCTGAAAATTGTCGGATAAGATTGTAAACTGCGGATATCAACTGACTCATACCTGATAAAATTCATTTGCGCTCGTTGGATTAGATGTGTCTACGATGTTAACGAGCCCTTGATTTGACGTTACCACCAAACTCGAAGAACGCATAGGTAATATATTGATAAAGGCAGGCCCTGCGGGGAATGGGACAGGAGACAGAGGTTTCATGGACCGAAGATCATATATCTTGACCAAAGGGTCAGGGATTGGCCGCGACTGTCTAGAATCTATTAGCGACACAGAACGCGAGAGTGAAATTTTGCTCACCTTAGTCCCCAACCGATAGTATAGATATAATTACCACTAGAACACAAGCCTTGCATTTCACTGGCATGGGCCTTGACGGTGTTTTCTGCGCTACCCTCTCTTCTCAGCCCCGTTCTGTGATCGTGACAACGCAAATATCCATCTGAGTCACCGGAGAGAAGGTAGGAGTGGGTAAAGTGAAGTTGTCGGATGACGGATGGTATGGCTGCTTGTCTTATCACGTTCCCGGTGGTGGAGTTTAGCAGTACGATCTCTGGAGTTGTAGTTGACACCGCGACCGTCTTTGAGGAGCTCAGCGTGCTGGAGAAGGTCATTACAGATGCAGATGGGCTGCAAGGTGTTATTAACTCCCTCTGACAACACGGCGAGCATACTACGTACCGATAATACCATCGATTGACCCCTCCCTTGCTCCACGCACCTACTCCTTCTCCTGCAACGCCTTGGGCCCGAACTTGGATCTCGTCCGCGACGACTTTGTTCACTGCCATGCCTCCTCCTACAGGAAAGGAGACTCCTCGCATGCCTTGGGACGTGTAATATGCCGTGACATTTCCAGAGTTAGATCCTGACCAAAGTGTGTCAGAGGTGGGGTCAAACGAAAGCGCAGTGATGACATCATGCTGTCGATGAATGGGAACCGCAGGGCGGTACGTTTGCGCTGACATGTACAATCATATGAGCACTGCAGTTGATCGCAGTAGCCTGAGCGTCAAGTCGAGTCGTCCTTCGCCCTACATGATGCGAAGTCATGTGATCATGGTGCGAATGGCATCTCTCAGGCTTGTCTATACATACAGTAATCTTCTTGAACTTGGACCTTGAACCGAGGTGTGAGGCCCCTCTGGTCGAGAAGAGGCAGGTCTCTAACTCACAAGCATCTGTCAAATGCTGAAGAATAGAGGGTAAATTACTCAATCTATACACTGGACAACTCGGACTTTCAGGATCAATACCAGAATTCGTCGACTTCGAGTTCTCAGCTATCTGCTCTATCTCGAGCTTTGGCCATACTTACCTCTCTCGCTGACATACCTTATCTGGTGCATCCCGCTTTGCTTTGTATTCCAGCTGACCCAATTTAACGAACGTCATATCCGGCTTGACCTGCCGTGTGATCGTCAGACATACTCTTCCCACCTCATCCGAAATATCAAGCCAGACTCGGAGTTTCCTAACTCTACATCCGCAGCTACTGGCAGCCAGAAAATGACCTCGGGGGGCCAACTGGAATCATCGCATCACTTATCTCACCCACCGACGTCTCCGGCACAATGGCCCTCAACGCGTAGGAGGGCCGAGGGCCATCATGATATTACGTATTCTGAATCGGGTGGCGAAACAGGACGGTCTACTTGTCAGTACAGATTTGCTTTGAATACACTATTCTGCATGGATTAAGAATGTGCGTAGCAATACAAGAGTCGGTATCTACTGATCAGTCAGTGTTCTCGTGAAAGATGCAACCGAATAAACATAATGACAGAAAAGTACACAAGAGCGTTACCGACCAATGGAGGTCAAATAGGAAGTAAGGTCTAATTCTTGGTACTCCTCTTCCGTGGGTAAGTCCTCCAATCCGCTGAGAATGTTTTTGTGAGGACTAGCCGTAGCGTGCTGGTCAGTGTCCTTCTTTTTGCTGGATCCCTCTTCCTCTGCGGTCGTATGTCTGAAAAGGTCTAAAACTAAGTCTGTGTCCATCGATGCCAGACCCGAGTTTTGTTGGGTAACGACAGAGTTTGCGATATTGAGTTTGAAGCGCTGTAGACTGGAGCAAAATGAGTTTGGCACGTCGACACACGACAAGGTTTGGCGTACCCCATGATCTTCTCTTCCAGAGTTCCTTTCGTGATTAGCCGATATACATTAACAACCTTCTTTTGACCTATACGATGAGCACGGTCCATGGCCTGGAGATCCTTCATTGGGTTCCAATCATGCTCCACAAAGATGACTGTGTCGGCGCCCGTAAGTGTCAGGCCAAGTCCTCCAACATGAGTGGTAAGGAGAAGACAGTCGATGCTAGGGTCGGAGTTAAACGTTTGGACAACGGCATGGCGCTTGTTCGCATCCGTACTCCCATCCAGACGCATGTAAGTGACCAAAGGCATGTGCTTCTTGAAAAGGACGTTCTCAATAATATCTAGCATTTGCTTCATTTGACAGAATATTAGGACTCGATGCTGTGAGAATGCCCCCGGGGACGATGATGTTGGTTCTGCATCGGCGAGCTCGCTCTTGCCAAGGTCACTTGTGTTCGCAAGTGCTGGCGTTCCGCCTATGCCGCAGTCGATGAGAAGTTGTCTGCAATTTTATAATAAAAACCGGTTAGCGATCTCCCACCCATTTCGACGTTGCGGCGGTGACGAACCTCAGTGCGAGCAACTTAGGGGCGTGGTTGATGTCAAACAGGTTCGCCTTCTCCGGTTTCTGTCCTACCTTTTGCAACGCTACATTAACGTCATCATCGGTCTTGAGGACCATGGCTGGATGGTTGCATAATTTCCGTAAATATTGTAATGATTGGAAGATATGTTGCTGTCCGCCGGACTTTGTGCCCCTAATGGCGTCTTCTGCCGTCAGCCTTGCCTGCGACTTCGAGAAGTCGTCATAAAGGAACTTTTGCATCTCTGACAACTCGCAGAAGTAGTCTTGGATGATCTTGGGGGGGAGATCATTTAAAACGTCTTCTTTCAACCGTCGCAGGAGGAAGGGTAGGACTTGTTTATGCAACGCCTCTAAAGCCAACGCGGCTGAAGGCAAATACACCTCAGTAAGATACACCCGAGGATCGACTTGCACGGGTACGTACCGGCTTCGCTATTCTTCGACTTGCCGTCTCGATTGGAGAGGATGGGCTTTCCAAACCGCTCGTTAAAGGAGGATTCGGAGCCCAGGAAACCGGGCATTAGGAAGTCAAATAAACTCCAGAGCTCCAAAACATTGTTCTGGATAGGTGTACCGGAGAGTATGAGGCGGTGGTGCGCACGAATGCATTTGACGGCCTTGGTGAGTTTGGTCTTCGCATTCTTGATAACATGACCTTCATCAAGGATGCAGTAATGCCAGTTGAATTCCTCTAGAGTGGCGACCTCATTGCGGACAACTTCATACGACGTGATGACGATATCATGCTTTTTTAGCTTTGGCACAAGTCGCTGACGTTCTCGGGCATTCCCGACAAACATGATAGGTTTCAGGTTGTCGGCATACTTGAGAATCTCGTAGTACCAGTGGCCAGTCAAAGTGGGAGGACAGACTATAAGCGAGGGTAAATGAACGGCGTCCGGAGATTGCGTTTCCTTATACTTCTTTGCTCGCTCGAAGTGCTTGCTGGCCAGGATACAAATCGACTGCAGTGTCTTCCCAAGGCCCATATCTAGTATCGAGGTCAGTCTGACAATCTCGGCAGACTGAGAAACTCACCATCGCAAAGAATGCCATGAAGCTGGTATTTAGCAAGGAATGCAAGCCAATTCACGCCTTCTTGTTGATATTTCCGTAGCTCCGCATTGATCTTGACGGGAATATTGTATGTTTCCACCTTACTACCATCAAGGAGTTGTGTCAAGAACTGTCGCTCCTCCTCTCGTCGCTTAAGAAGCTCTTCCGGGAAGCCAGGAGGGTCCGGTAGACCAGCCTAAAAGGGATTGACTAGTCTGCGTATTGTGATGGCAATATCGCCTTACCTCAAGAGGGATCATCTTCACAAGAGAGGCAAACGTGTTCGTGGCAGTCGAGCGGATGTCGTCATCTGGATCGCTCATGCGCCCCAAAACCGGAACCACGAGAAAGATAACATATGATAGTGCTTTATGGTCCAACCTCTGAACAACGTCTGTTGGGCAGCGCCAGTAAGTAATGTTCACCGGATGGTATAGACACACGTACTGAATACAAGCTCTGTAGCACCCTGCCGGTTCGAGTCTACAAGGGTGTCGCCTAGGAACGGTAGAACCGTCTCAATGACGAAGCGCATAGCATCTACTGTCATTACGTCGCAGATAGCAGCGAAACACCGTGCAGCGGATTGCCGGATGATGGCAAAGCGGCTTCTGAGGGCCATAGTGATCATAGGGAACAGCTCTCGTATATTCGGCCACAGTTCTTGGTGAAAGGTTGGCACTACAGCCTCCAAAACGCTAAGGGAGTCAATGACATCCTGCCCATGTTGTCGGCTAATCAGTTCGTCCGCGGAATCGGGCGTGTCTACGAAACATGAGACTAGATGACCAGCAACAACCTACGAAGCGCGTACCTGTTGAACAAGCAATGAGGATACCCCCAGCCATTGATTGCCACATTTTGGGAACTGTCTCTAGAAGCTTCTCCCCAAATTTAGTAGACAGTTCAACGAAAGCCAACCCAGCGCCACGCCGTGATAAGCGCGCCTTTTCTCTGCTTTCGGCTTTATCCTCCTCCGATACACCGTTCTCGGCTGCTTTCGAGGCTTTCTGGAAAGACAAGATACCAGAAAGGTGCTTCTTGTGGTAAGCAAAGGTAGGCGTCCGCTCGACGTCTTGACATAAGAAGGTGCAAAGGTTCTTTACGATCTTGTCCGGAGGTTGGGCAAGGCCATGAAGTGCACAGAAGTCAATAAAGGATGAGACGGCAACTGCGGAGCGCGTTTGAAGATCCAAGTTTTCTTCGTTCTACAAACACGAGAATAATTCAAAAGTGGCGCAGAAAGTTGAGACAAAGCGTACCTTGATCCCATTCATCACACCTTTCACAATCGGACTGACTTTATCTGGGGTGTTTTTAAGCGCCACATACGCCGCAGCGAAGGCCGCACAGACGCGAATGTCATGCTGTGTCTTGACTTCCTTATACCGCTCGATACTGGATAACACGGTTTTGCGCTTCTCCGCGATCACAGCAAGTTCCCGCTTCTTTCCCTTGCCCAATCGATCCTTGAGTCTAGTGTAGTCCCGTCCGACGGCCGCTTCGGCAGATGCAAGCGAGAACCCCCCCTGCTTAGATCCCGTGAGATCTATCTCCGTACCAAGAGTAGGTATATCGTTCCAAGGAATCTTGCAGTCGAAGGCAAAACCATGTAGGAGATTTGTGCACTCCCCATGAATCCGCGAAAGGGTGAAGGCCATCTCATGGTATGCGGCAGGTGGCTCACTTTGCAGCCACGACAATGTACGATTACTCATTTCACGTGCCAGGGTGGACACTTCAATGAGTGGCGGGCGTTTTGATGTAGAGGACTCTGCATCATAATGCTTTGCCCACTCTTCGATGACGATGGCAGCGAGAATTTTTTGCAGCATACTGCTAGAATCCACATAGTGAAGAAGGATTGACTGGAAGACGGCGTCCACGCTATGTGCCTGTGACTTCCATGAGGTATTGTCTTCCAATAGATACCCATCAGGACTTACGGATGAATCCCAGGATGCAACAAGATATGCCACGGCAGTTGCAGCGGCAATTCGGGCCTTCCACACAGTGTCCGACGAGACAAGAGTGAGATCCTGGGCAAGCATATTTTTGTCCACGTTATGCCGTTCTGCCGCCACCTGTGGGCCGTTTTCAGAAGATAATGGATCGTAAAAACTCGATGCGTCCAGTGGTGATCTCATTGGGGTCATCATTGTCTCAAACCACTCGAGTAACTGTGGCGAAGCGATCACCGACTCCATCCAACCAGGTTGGGAGTGTAAAAGGTCAATTGCAGTATTCCAGGCAGCGACGGTTGCATCACGTATGTCTGTACGTTCTTCAACAATGAGATTCTGAAAGAGAAGGCGGAGAAGTGGGGTGGTAACCCAGTCCTTCGGGAGGGAGGCGACGTTCATGAAGGAGTGAAGGGTCTCGACGACAGAGAGCCGAACTGTAGGTATCGTGTGCCGGAAAAACGGGAAGAGCTTGGGGGCAAGATCGGAGAGTGGCAACCTGGGAAAACCAAACGTGAATTCTGGAACGTGTGTAGGGCAATGCAAAACGCACGAAGTCGAGTTAATGCCCAGGATTTCGATCACTTCATCATAGGAGACAAGTTTCCCTAGAAGATGTTAATATTTGGACCCCACCAGAAAACAAAAGGTACCCACCAAGTAGATCCATGACGGCACCAACGCTTGAACTAAGGTCGTCCTTCATGTTACCAAGGCAATCCCATAGGACGGCTAGTACGAGGCTAAGGCATGATGGTAATTGCCGGACTAGGTGAGTAGCTACGGGAATTAGACAAGACGCAGCCACAGAGCGGACGTCATCATCGCGGTCACCGAGCCTATACCAACAACTGCTGAGCAGAAACGGACGAATACAGAAACTACACTTGCCCTAGCACTGCAGCATCAACCACGTCTTGCAAGATATGCCGAGGTCCCGATTCACGAAGAAAAGTTTCTGTCTTGACGTTGTTATTTTCTTGGATAACCCCCATCTTCATGTCCGGACCGGGTTCTTGGCCTACATCCACGTCCACATGTTCCGCCTTGACGACAAGCCCTGCCTCGACGCCAGTCACCACTGTAGCGCTGTTCTCTGCTTTGATCTCCTGGCTGGTGGCCTCTGCCTCGACCACGTCACTTCGAACAGCAACCTCGTACTTGATCCCCAGAAGTCCAGCATGTCGTACTTCCCAGATATGACTCCTTTCCTTCCCAGGGCCATTCGCACCCTTAGGAAGAGTGAAATCTTGACGTATCATCTGCAGCAGAACTGCGTGTACATGCAGAACGGAACGACGTGGCATGTGCAGCAGTAGCGAAGCGATTGTCTGTGAAACTGTTTCGCGCACAGGCGCGACAACTTGGTCAGAGATAAAGTCTCCAAACCTGTCAAGAATGAAGACACAGAGTAGTTTTGCGGCGAGCGCGTTGCACCATCGCTCATGGCATTCATCGTTTTCGGCAAGCGAAGCACCGACTGCGGCAACGTAAATTCCAGAGTGTGTACAGCCAAAAGAAGGACCGAACCTTTTGTACCACTGTATTTCCCCTGTGCTTTGAGGAGCTCACGGAGAGCCATGGCGGCCCCATGTCGAACTTCCCAAGCCGGACTGAACAAATCGATCTCTAGAATTTTGACTAAGCCATCCCATACCCAATGCCCCGGTTCGACCTCGAGAGCTCGAGACTGCTGAGACGTCTTGGGAGAAACGGCGCCTCCCTTGGAGGGGTCAATGATGACCTTTTCAGGTGCCGTTGGACTTTCGACTCTCGAAGGCGGGGGTGGCTGGTCTTCAGTAGAGACAAGGCGTGCCCTGTGATATAATGAGCACTACTAGAGGATTCAGCTCAATGGAACCCACTTATTCGTAGAGCCAGCAATGGTGGCTTGAAACTTGGAACTTGAGGTCGGCGGAGGGGCTTGCACGAAGGCAGCATTGCCTTGCTTGCGCTTGCGCTTTAATCGATTGCGCTCACGGGCAGAGAGTCCACTTAGGTCATTCTCTGGTTGGGGACCGCAGGGGGCTGACGGCGAGGGGGCAACAGGGGTGGTTGACTTGGAGCGCGGAGATGGCGACCTTTTCTTCGCTTTCGTGGTGACGTCGAGAGAGAGGTCCCCTGATACAGGGGGAGGATCTATATCCATAACGTTCTCAGTCTCCTCCGGCACTGGAGCATCCGATTCGCTGCCAGCCGCTAACTCTTTATCCAGATCCATGTCATCATTTCCGCCGAAGCTGTACAGGAAATCAAGTCCAAGACGACCCATCGCTTCTTTTCGTGCTTTCGTGACTTCGTTGGATGACGAAAGGATGCCGTTTGGCTTGGTAAATTCCTTGCCAGAAGACGCAAGGAGAAGTGTTCCTTTCTGCACGAGTTCTTCGACAGAGAGCATGGGAAACTCGGGGGGAGTAAAGGGTAAGGACGTAGCAGCGAAATCAGTAGCACCATCCTGGAAAGGGTGCCAGACGGGAACCAAGGTGAATATCTGAGAGAGTGCATTGGACGCGGCTGACCGAGTTTCATGGGATCTAGAGTGAAGATATGGGAGGACCTACGAAAAGAAATACGAGCATGAGGGGAGCGCGCGTGATACCGTCTCGATGATTTACAAACCCTCGCTATGACAGCCATTAGCTCCGTCCATCCGGATGGATCTCCGAGAGGTTGGTGATGGCGATGTGCTTTGACGTCGTCCTCGAGAGCGACATCTGAAATTACGCTCTTGGCCGCAAGTTGGGCTAGTTGCTTGGCCGCGGTTGTCCTCACTGAGGTTGATGAACCTGTGTCGAGTAAAAGGAGGAGCCGGTCCAACCTCGGGGGCCAAGTCAACCAAACGGAAAGGAATGAGAGGAAATGCGCTAACCTTGAAGACATTACGTAAAAAGGAAGGTAATCGGACCGGGCCGGTGCGCCGAGCTGTGGGCTAGAAAATATTGATTTGTTGGGGATGGTTCTCACGGCCCATGAACCCGCCCGCGACCTTTTATCAGTCGCGCTGGCCAACTCGTGTGACGAAAATGTAAATATCGCGTGACAGTTCATTTTCCTTATTTGTTCTAGCCGTCAATCTTCAATTCGTTGACCTGACTTCTCGCCCGTTTTGGTCATCTCATCTACTTCCGTTCATCCCACTTAACCGCCTACCAGGCTTCCAGCGGGAAACTGCCGTACAGCAGTATGAACGGGCCACTTCAACTCGCGGACGACTTCCTCCATCACATCCTTACCCTCTCTTACGCAAAAGGTAATTTCCTTCCTTTCCACCTTGCTATCCCCCTTCCCCCAACGTAATTTTCCCCTTGTAGAACTCGCAAACTGTGGAAAGGAACATGTCAATAAGCTTCAGAACGCGGCCAAGGGCATCATCGATGGGTGTCCCGAACTTTTGGACTCCTCCCGGGAGCTGGACCAAGTCATCGAACAAGCTTACATCAGCCTTCTCGCTTCTTGCGCTGCCGATCATTTTGAATGGCGCAGACTCTATTCTGACGCAAGCGTGCTGCGATCTTTGGTGGACCTCACTTCCCCCCAGGCGCTAAGCGACGAAACCGCCATGTCTTGCGTCGCGCGCCTCGACCATGCCTTAGTAGTCGCTGGCGCACCCGGCCAAGGCGTACAGGCACTCATCCATGACCTCATAGCGAGAGTCCAAGTTGATCACCTACCTCGAAAGCCGTTTCAATATACCCCAAAGTCTGGCACTCGCCCGACTAGATCCCTCCCCGCCCATTTACCAGTCCTTTCAACATCGTTTGGGACGATCCCCAGGTTGATTGATGCACCACCACTGTCTGTTTTCCGCCGCGAGCTGCTCGATGCGCCTTTCATTTTAACTGGATTTGCGTCAGACTGGCCCGCCATGAATGAGCATCCGTGGCATTCGATCGACTATCTACGTTCTGTCGCGGGGCGTGGCCGGGTGGTGCCAGTGGAGGTAGGGAAAGATTATCGTACTGATGATTGGACACAACGAATGATGTCCTGGGATGATTTCCTGGATGTCCTCGAGGACCCGAATCGTTCGCAGACAATTCTATATGTGGCACAGCACAACCTCCTTTCTCAATTTCCCACATTACGAGAGGACATTCTCATCCCAGACTATGTTTTTAGTGCCCCTAAAGCACCAGCCACATATCCCTTTTACAGACCGCCGAACAATGAGGAAGAGCTGTCCCTGAACGCGTGGCTCGGTCCTGAAGGGACCATATCACCCGCGCACACGGTATGCCCTATTCTTGCGCTGAATTGGGAGATCGTTCTCACCGTAGCGCCCAGGATCCGTTTTTCAACTTCTATGGTAAGCGCCCATATCCTAGTATTCTGACCTTGAGCGCCTCTGCGTGCATTCCCGGGCTCATATGACCAAAGCTCAGGTCGTCGGTCGTAAGACAATCTGGCTGGCGCCGCCTACATCGAGCATCACAAATGCTATGTATCCGTTCCCTCCACCATCAGGGGAGTCAGATACGGAACGCATACGCAACCCAGCTGCGAATTCACTAGCGCCCTCCATGACCAATACGGCGCAGGTTGACGTATTCTCTGATCAGAATAAGGACAATTTCCCCTTGTTCTGGAGGGACGTCGTACCTGAGGCATTGAGTGCGACACTTGAGCCGGGCGATGTCTTATTCTTTCCGCCAGGTTGGTGGCATGCCATGAGAAGCGAGGAGATGAGTTTCTCTGTATCGATATGGTTTTGATATTGTACCGTGCCCTTGATAGTTATGATGGTCGAAGTCTCTGGACTGTTGGCCACTGGTGTGTTAAGTTAAAGAGGGTACTCACCAGTTTCATATCGGCGTCTGATCGCTATTATACCCATGTATACGTTTTTGCTGTGTTGCACCACACGACAATAGCAACACGGCTGTGGCGAGGAGATCACGTGGTTCACCCTTGAAGGCCGAACATCAAACTCTCATTGGAGTCGCCAACCTCAATAAAAGCAAGCCTTTCACCACTCGTCACGGTTGTTGTCGACGTGCAGCATCTTTTGTCTTCCCGGAAGTAGAATGGCAGCACGAGATAAAGGTGTAGGAAGCCATACTCGCCCATCACATGCAGCCGTCCAGTCCGCCCAACACCCTGACGTTCACCTGACTGTTGGCTGACGTTCCTGGCAGGAGTGCATATGACCATCTCTTCCACTCCGGCTTAAGCCTCTCCAAGATTAAGGAAGCCGCTCTCGGAGGGAGGCTGTTCGACGTAACGGTCGACTTTGCATCCACGGGCGTCCCAGGTCGCAGTCTGGCATGGAAGGTAAGTGTTCCCCATTCTTCTCCTTCCCTTCTTTGATCTAGTGTTCACTGAGGCCTCGATCTACAGATCTTTCTTACTCCAGTTGATCCCATCTACCCTCAGTCCGAACTTCCCCCAGATTCGACGGCCTACAGGCGCAGCCTGGGTGAATCGCGCCAGCAGTTTACGACGTTGCTACTTGAGAAAATGCGTGCCCCGGACGGAAGCTACGAAGATGGGTTTATCGCACCCGGCGGCGAGCAGTTACCTGCGCGCACATCGCAACCCGGAAATTTGGAGCGAAACAATCCCCTTAGCCTACACGATGAGGTTCGTGCACCATTCGAGCACTCGGATGAAAGCGTTGTGGGAATTTTGACTATTTTCGTACTCGGTCTACTTCAGAATCCATGGAAGGAGTGGTTTGCAGCGGTCGAGCTTCGTAAGACAATCGCTCAAGACGTGGAGCGTACGTAAGTCCCATGAAGTCCGCATCGTACATTCCTTCCTTCCGCTCACATTTCATGACCCCTCCCCTCCATTTTCAACCTCACCCAATACCCAGATTTCCCGACATTGGATACTACCGCTCGCCCGTGATCCAATCCCAGCTTGCTTCGATACTCTTCCTCTATGCCGTGCTGCACCCGGATGTCGGCTACCGACAAGGCATGCACGAACTCCTGGCGCCGCTATATTATGCTGTGGACTATGACTCCCTACCGGATACGCCTGACCCCGACGACCTCACTGAACTTTGCGCACGCAAATGGGTCGCAGCGGATGCATGGGCTCTCTTCTACCGCGTCATGATAGGTGCAGGGCGATGGTTTGAGTGGCGTGAAGGACCACAACGGCCAGTACCAGCAGTGGCGGGCCTTGTGCACCTGAATGGGCATGGTAGCATAGAGCCCTACGTTACCCCGATCCTTCAGGCATGCAACCGTGTACAGAAGGAATTACTTAAGAGCGTTGATCCCACTCTGTGGGGGCGGATGCAGACAGAAGAAATAGAGCCCCAGATGTATGGGATGTGAGCCTTTCTCGTTGTCCAAACTTCCAATAATGGCTGACGGATAAGTTGATGGGATGCATAGTCGATGGTTGCGTGTATTATTCACAAGGGAATTTACCATGCACGACGCCATGGTGTTGTGGGACGGAATATTCGCGGTGGACCCTTCACTGGAGATCGCGCTCTGGATATGCGTGGCCATGCTTATTCGGATACGGAATCAATGTGCGCTATTCGTTTAATTGATGGCATAAGCTCACAAACTACGCAGTGATACCTTCAGACTACAGTGGACAACTGACTCACCTGCTTCGCTACTCTTCCAACTTACCCATGGAATCCACGCCTTCGACAGCACCGCATCACACAGCACTACTTTTACGTCAAGCCTTGATACTTCAAATGTCGCCCACAGCAGCTGTTGGCGCGTCTATAATTTTGGAGAATCGCAACCTACTCAATATCCCCATCGAAGTACCAGAGCCGCCACCCCCGGCCTCCCGTAGGCGAGGTGAACGCCTCGGTGGACGACGAAAGAGTGTATCTGAAACCCGTTCAGCCCCACCGGACTCGGGGCACAGTAATCGTGGATCAATGGGGCGGGCAGCCAATGGGCAGTTGAACTTGCCCGAATTTGCGAAGGGCTTGCTAGACCGTGGAGAGGCATTGGGCATCAACAAAACGTTCATGAATGCCGTGTCTGAAATAAAGGTACGCTTTACGCGTCTCTTTGACGTGGCAGCTGACGATTTTCCGATGGTAGAGAAACCTCCCTGATCTTGCGGCGAACCTCGTACGCGTGCCACCAGCAAATGAGGCAGCATACATGGCATATCCACTTATGGATGAACGTCCCACAGAAGAACGTCCGCCATGGGAGCCGCGCACACGCTTTGAAGTAGAACGCGACGCCGCTCAACTACGTGCAGTTCAGCGCACGCTTGGTGCTTCTGTCAGTTGGATTGTGGATACGCTGCTACTCAACGAAGACCCCGACCTGTCCGAAGAGCGCGCCAAAAAGGTGAAGGAGAGTAAGCGTGAAGCGCTTGAGGCGCTGTCGTATGTACGCGACGTCCTCCTTAGTGGGAGCACGGACATTGACGAGGAGAGGCTGATGAGCGAGGAGGAATTCAAGAAGCGGCGAAAGGCGCAGCAAGAGAAACAAGAACAGGCCGCCACGTCAACAGATGAGCCAACGTCGTCCTTTGATAAGGCGGTTATCTCACCCCCTCCGATATCGAGGCCTGCAGCGCACATACAAGGCACAAATGCACCACGGCCGAGGACAATCGCCTCACATTCGGTATTACCGTCATTGAGTTCGTCTTTCGACTCGCCCCGCCTGAGCGCGTCGAAGGGTTCGAGGGCGTCTGCATTTGTTGTGACACCTCCCAGTCAAGAGGGCAAGCCACATGCACCGTGGAACTACACGCGGTCAACCTTTTCTTCACAGAGCGGATTTTCGGCGGAGGTGCCGTCATTGGCTCCGTTACCAAGGGCATCAACCGCATTGACACCACCTATGGTGGCGGCGCAGAGTTCGCCATCTAGCCAGACACCGCCATCACGTCTTCATGATCCATTAGGTGTACTACCGTAGAGTAATACTGTAGCTATTGTATGATGTTGAAAGTCGGATGTGTAGAGAGGTACGGATGAATTACACGGATTCTGATTGGTCAGAAAGCAAGGAGGCGCCCTCCGGGCCATTTCGCCAACTCCGAAAGCCGACAGAATTCATCCTCCTCTTCCCTCCTTCAACGAACGACCTGCTCGCCCAGCCGCCAACACTTTTTCTGGCTACAGTCGGACTTTCCGTCAAATGTTTAGAAAAACACTTTCAAGGACATTTACCCAGGGTCGCGCCTTTCACTCTTCCACCCCCGCGCGTGGAGTCGTAGCGACCAACCCTGTCAAGGCCCAGGAGGTCAAGGTCGGTATCCAACCCATCTATACATTGAACTCTGGTGGTTGAGATGTGTTGTCGGGCGTGTGGCAGTCATGGTCTTCCGGGCAATATCCACTCATTGAACACGAATATGACGCCATTGTCGTGTGAGTCATCCTCCAACTTTTTAATAGGTTTTGCCTTAAGCGTGACGCATCTCTATCACGTTTCTAATGCTTGTTTTACCAGCGGTGCGGGGGGTGCAGGTCTACGGGCTGCGTTCGGTCTTGCAGAGGCGGGCTTCAACACTGCCTGTATCACCAAACTGTTCCCAACTAGAAGCCACACAGTCGCAGCTCAGGTCAGTTTCCAGTCACCCGCTCACTCATTCACGCTCATTCGTATGCTTATTATTATGGCCAGGGCGGTATCAACGCTGCTCTCGGGGTGCGTATACATCACTTTTTATGCAGGGTTTCTTCTACTCACTTATTTCAAGAACATGACTGAGGACGACTGGCGTTGGCATATGTACGACACTGTGAGATCAACTTCAAGATAAATCCATTGATTTGTCACATGTATTGACTCATTGTTACAGGTCAAAGGTTCGGACTGGCTTGGCGACCAGGATGCAATTCACTATATGACCCGCGAAGCCCCGGGGACAGTCATTGAGGTGGCTCGCCCTTCTACTACTATTGCGTTCTCTAAGTACTTCCACGTTGTTTTCTTCTAGCTTGAGCATTTCGGCGTGCCATTTTCTCGTACCAAGGAAGGCAAAATCTATCAGCGTGCCTTCGGCGGCCAGTCACTCAAGTACGGGAAGGGTGGACAGGCGTACCGCTGCGCCGCTGCGGCTGACCGTACCGGCCATGCACTACTACACACCCTCTATGGCCAATCTTTGCGTCACAATACCAACTTTTTCATCGAATTCTTTGCGCTCGATCTCATAATGCAAGACGGCGAGTGCGTCGGCGTAATTGCGCTCAACATGGAAGATGGTACCCTCCACCGATTCCGTGCGCATAAGACAGTACTCGCAACTGGCGGTTATGGGCGGGCGTACTTCAGTTGCACGAGCGCGCATACGTGCACTGGCGATGGTAATGCGATGGTTGCCCGCGCAGGCTTGCCATTGCAAGATCTTGAGTTCGTGCAATTCCATCCGACTGGTATTTATGGTGCCGGATGCTTAATCACTGAGGGTGAGCAAACTATGCGATCTCTCTCTACTTTTGGCTCAGCAGAATGAAGGTTCCCGTGGCGAGGGCGGCTACCTCCTTAACTCAGAAGGTGAACGCTTTATGGAGCGCTACGCACCTACTGCGAAGGACCTTGCGTCGCGCGACGTTGTCTCGCGTTCAATGACCATTGAGATCCGCGAGGGCCGTGGCGTTGGCCCAGAGAAGGACCATCTCTACCTCCAATTGAGTCACTTGCCCCCTGAGGTCCTGCGCGAGCGTCTCCCTGGGATCTCCGAGACTGCTGCCATCTTCTCAGGCGTCGATGTCACTAAGGAGCCGATTCCTGTGTTACCAACCGTTCACTACAACAGTACGTGTCCAACTTTCAAAGAAGTCTCCTTTTAACAACTGCCTCTAGTGGGTGGTATCCCCACCCGGTATACGGGTGAAGTTATTACCACCGATAAGGATGGAAAGGACAAGATCGTTCCTGGCTTATACGCCGCGGGCGAAGCTGCTTGCGTTTCCGTTCATGGGGCAAATCGTCTTGGTGCTAACTCGCTGCTCGACATCGTTGTCTTTGGACGTGCGTGTGCTCACCACATCAAGGACACTCTCACGCCCGGAAAGCCTCACAAGGCCATCCCTGAGGACGCTGGCCTTGAAAGTATTGCATTCCTCGACAAGATTCGCAATGCGGATGGCCCGGAGCCGACGGCGAAGATCAGACTCGCGATGCAGAAGGCGATGCAAGCAGATGCAGCCGTGTTCCGCACTCAGAGCTCCCTCGATGAGGGTGTCGCGAAGATCCGTGATATCTACAAGAGCTTTGATAAAGTTGTTATCAAGGACCGTAGCATGATCTGGAACTCGTGCGTCTCCATAACTATCCCGTGGTGCGCGATGGCTGATAGCAACGACACCACAGGGATCTGGTTGAAACTCTCGAATTACGGAACATCCTTCAGAACGCTGTCCAGACTATCACCGCTGCAGCCGCCCGCAAAGAATCACGCGGAGCCCATGCCCGGGAGGACTACCCCGAAGTAAGCCGTCGTACCTATTCGTTCGCTGACTTGTAGATCTGACGTGGCTGTGCAAAGCGTGATGACGAGAATTGGATGAAACACACACTGACGTGGCAGCACGACACTGCTTCGCCAGATGTTGACATCAAATACCGAGGCGTAATTGCGAACACGCTCGACGAAAATGAGTGCAAACACGTACCACCGTTCAAGCGCGTCTATTGAAAAGGAAAGCAGAATGACACAGGGGCGCGATGTTCGGCGGCTCCCTCTGCTGCTGTAGTACTCCTATATCAATCGTTATTGCAGAATGATGAGAGTATTTGGTTTCAAACAACCCAAACGGATCCGGGCTCGGTTCGGTGTATCCCCGTTCTGAGTTGCCCGCGAAATATCACTGTCTGCTTTCCCTCATTTCTTCAGAAATTCCGCGTTCACACATGTCTGGGCTTTTGCGTTATGCAGCGGAGATACTGCGCGGTGCAATCGACATCGACAGCACAAGGGGATAATAATCCTTCATCAAATGTCCCGTCACCCCTTGATTTCGACGCGTTGGTTTCGATACGTTGGGGCAAACCCAGGGAACCGATCAGTGTTGCTGCTGCTAGAGCTACCTTTTTTTCTCAAGGAAAAAATATTCATGTGGGAGTCGTATGTCAGCGCACTTGGGTCTCACTCAGACCGACACAAATGGATGCCTCCCTGGTCATACTGGAGCCAACACGAACTAAGGTTTATAGCCGAGGAGTTGATATTTGATATTGGACAATCAGGTCGCTTATCCCGTCCCTGCAAGTTCGCGATCAGGGAGATTCTGGCAGACCACAGGGTTACTCATCCGAGTCTTGCATCTCGATACCTCACCTCGCTCAACCCCACAGCGTAGTTGCTAGGTGTACACAGAAGCATCTCTTCCAGATAATCAAAGAGGGTTCAGATGAACAAGGTCGCCATGCAAACCCTTTTTTTTTTCAATTTGGAGGGGTGGAGATGCACTTGAACGATACGGCCCTGCACTGGCAAATAGTAGATACTGTAGAGATACGTACCAGTTCCAAGTCTTACATAAATTATCCACTGGGCAGGGCATGCTTGTTGCCAGGTTGCGACCCTGCACAGCAACTGGCATCAGCGATGTGGGCTTCAGGGCCAGAGATGAAGTTCGACCGCTTGATTGGCGGGTGGATTGACGAAGGCCGACAGGCTGTGCTTGCGGTAAGGGGCTCGGCGAGAATTGGTCAGACTATCCGGTCCGGTCTGGTCTGGGCAGTAGTGTTCGCGCATAGTCATGACATGACAGCACCCCCTACTAACTGGAGAAGCTGACTGGAACATCCACACGGGAGTTGGCCTCATACAGTAGATCAGATCCTGCTGGACAAACTTGAGAGGGGAGTTATTTAGTTGCCTAGTAAAGTAATCCGGTTCTCGAATACAGAGGATCACGGCCTTTTCCTCTCGACCTTTATTAGGACCAACGAAGGTATCCAACTGAGAAGCTGTGATGTTTTGCCTACTTGCTGAAGTGTGTTTCCATTTATCAGTGACGCGCGCTTATAGAATGGGTGTGTGATGTGAAGTAATTCCGAGTCGCCCGAGACCAGGGACGAAACGTTGATACGTCACAGAGGAAATATTCTTCGGTGCATCTAACCAAGTTGAGATGAATAGGCTGAGTGCGGAGGCGTCGAACACAACCTGCTAGTACTAAAATAATAAGCTGACCCTTATACATTGGAAACCATGCTCGAAGAAAGGTTTATAACAATGGTTCATCAAAAGCGAACCGGTGGTACAACGATTCGGGGAAATATCGAGCACGAGCCGTGCGCCCACCAAAGAACCGTCTGTCGAGTTCGCGCACCGTCTTCCACGCGCCGGCGGGGCCAGCGAATAGCACAAAGATGCGCACTGCATCTGCCTCGTCCTGTGCTGGAGGTTGCACAACATGTACAAGAACCCGTTCAACCGTACCGTTCTTCGAGCATTCGTCACCTTCAAATAGTCCAGGATCATCAGTAAATGTTCATAAAGTGCGAGGCGGAAAGCAGTCACGGACCGACGTCTGCTGCAAGGTCTGGATCAGTCACGTCCTCCGGCCCAACCATGTTCGTAAGCACGATCACCCGGCTCGGTTCGCCGAATCTTTCTGCTTCCGCCTTTGCGCGAGCATCGGCGCCCGCATCAATGATGCGGCCACGACCAGAGCCCATGCCCTTTCCCTTGCCGGTTGAACCCTTGCTACCTTTTACCTGCTCGACGGAAAGTGCGTGTACTATACCACTACCGTCGGCACCGAGACCCTGCCCCTCTTTGTGGCCCCACTTTGCCATGAGACGAGCGGCGAAGCCTTCCGGTTCAGGTCTAGACATAACAACGTAAGGACAGCAGGGATAAATATAAAGTTCAAGTATACCGAGCAGAAGGCTCAGGCCCACTTTCTTCAGGTGCAGGGTCTGACAAATCCTTGTCCTCGGCGGGAGTTGCAAGCACACTAAATCGGGCAGCGATGGCTGCTGCCGCGTTTCGGCTGTTGCGCACACGCTCCTCAAAGTCCGGGTTGACATTATCTGCCGATGCAGTACTGGGAATAGAGGGTGGTGGTGGTGGTGGTGCCGACTGAGGTGCAAATGGGTTATATCCCGACGAGTCTGACGCCGGTTCAGAGGGTTCCCGTTGGTTCTGCGGCGGAGGTGAGGACATTTGCTGGCTCGAGAGAGCTGCGCGTCGCTGGTAAGCCTCATCGCCTGTGCTTGGAGGTGGCTGTAGAGGAGCAGGCTTGGAAAGCGAAGGTGGTGGGCCTTGTGACATTGCAACACGTCGGAGGTAGGCTTCTTCTCCTGTTTCTACCCTGGCAAGAGGAGCCGGAGGCCCTGTGGCAGCTGGACAAGCAGCATCAGCAACGATGGGCGCCGAGGTCGAAGGCGTAGTCTGTGATGCTGTCTTGAAGTTGGTGGACATGGCTAGGCGACGCTGATAAGCCTCCTCTCCACTCATATGCACATCAGGGGGAGCTGGCCGGGTGACGGATGTGTTGCCAATGCCGCCTGGAGGATATTCGTCATCTTCACGAGACCAACGTTCGTCGCGACCTCCAAATCGTCCTTCGCATAGAGAACTATGAGGTGCGTCGAAAAGTGATGACCTCTCAGAGTACGGTACCTGTCTTTCTGGGTCGAACGTCTTCCGATTCACTTTCGGTGTAATCACTTCGAGAGCTACTGCGTCGGAAACGCTTTTGAGCTTCCATGCGGCGCTCTTGGGCAAGACGTTCTATCCTTTCTTCACGTTCCCTGTGTTTCCAAACCTTGTACTCGTTGTAGTCATTCGGCCGAGTCAGGTCGTAAGGTTCGGAAGGATCCCACATTGCCAGTTGCTGTATATTTTTATTCTAGGGGGAGTTATTTGTGGAATGCTGCGATAAAGGGACCATGCGCACTTTCTTGTTTTTCTTGCCGCCACCACCTTTGCGTTTCGTGTTTCCTCGAAAGCCATTGACATCATCGTCTAACACCATGGATGGGGGTTTTACTTTCTTTCCCCATCCTGACTTGTGGCTAGGGGCAGGACCAGAGATAACGGTTGGCCCTGCTGGTGCTAGTTTGGATACGTCGATGAGAGTTGGGGGGGCAACAACGACGGCAGTAGCGGAAATCGTCGTTGAAGGGGCGCTAGTCATGCCAACCTGAGAGAAGGCGGCGAGTGCGGGAACATTGGAAGGTTTGTTAGTTGGTGGTTTGAATTTGCGCTTGACGGGTGCAAAGGCAAGGGACGCGGACCATCCTTCGGATTAGGCGGAACAAAAGTTTCAATAATGATGCTCAAAAGGTAGTTTTGGCAGCAGTAAGATTAGGTACCAGCTGTTGCCTTGCCAGAAGCTGCGGGTGCTTCTTGGATCGCAGCGTCCGTTTCATCAGTAGACTGTGCTGGCTCTGCCTGCGTTATTGGAGCACTGGCGGCAGGGACTTCTTGTTGGTTTAGAGGTGTAGGGTTTGATTGTTCTGGTTGATTGGAAGAGAGAAAGGGCGAGGCGGAAGAGAATTGTATGCCTCCATAGAGGCCACCTGCTCTGCTGGACATGACGCGAGCTGGTGCCAGTGTACGGAACGAAAGGATGATGACGGGGGGCCGACTCGGCAATCACTTAATTTCAAACTCAGTCACTGATAAACTAAAAGTAAACGAATTCGACGAAGATCAAAACAAACTAGCGAAGGGCCCGTAGACTCTGAATGATAACGCTATAATCATCTTCTACCCATCGTCTCCCTTTCTTCTCCCTTAGCCATCTCCGGCTGTACCTTCTGATCGTCTTCTCATCTGCCGTCTTCTCCAGGATGGGAGAGATAGCCTCCGTAAGCTCCGAGAGGCACTGCGGTGTCATCGGAACCTTTGGCATGTCACACCATTCTTCATCGCTGCTCGAACTGTCATCTACCTCATCTCGATCAAGTCTGGGAGTAATGAAATCAGGAGGAACGGAATGTCCCAGATGGCGCCGAAGCTTGGACAGATTTCTATGGTGAATTTCCTCGACATCAGTCGAATGTCGTGGCATGATTGATGTTGTGGAGGTTGCCGGACTCGGCGCCGGACGTGGCAACCGTTCGTCATTATGAGCGCCATGTCTATATCTCGAAGTCTCATGAAGATCTGGGACAGAGTTTGGCACTTTCGGAAGAGGACGGACAGAACTGCAGAAAGAAACCACAAGGGATCAGGGGTACAGAAATACCCCAAAACACGAAGACGGACCTTGAATGGGGTGGATGCTTGAGTGTGGGTAATGGCAGGGTTGAGGATGACGGCAGAAGGCTCGAGGATGACGGAGACGGCATTGATAACGAAGATGCTGGGGGCGAGGCATAGGTTGGGGGGACGGGAAGACGTCTAGGCGACCTGGGCAAGCGTTTATCACGGGACAACTCGATACGACTCGATGAGGATGCCGAAAATGAAGCACAGCGAACGGCGGGAGGTTGCGAGCACGGGTAGCCCGAACCTATCGACGTCGTAGATACACTTGCACTGTGACGTTGAATGTGCTGGGTTTCGAGAGCAGGTTTGGGGATCGTGACATCGAACTTCCTGAGAGGATCTGGCATGGCCGAGGTACAGCGGGAAATGGCTGGAAAGTTGGGGAGGTCGTCTTTGGCGGTCGGAGTACACGAGACAAGTAACGTTTTTAATGTGCAGGTGACGGTGAATAAATATCAATGAATGGCTGTTCCAGTAGAGATGATGCATTTAGCGAGGGTGTAACTGAGGCTCAAATGTGCTCCACGGGTGGGAACCTCGGCAACGGTGTCGAATCTGCATCTCGGAATCGATTTCTGGTTCAAGTTACAGCGATCGCTCCGGAGACTTGTCAAGCGAGATGAGACAAAGTGGGACACCCCACGAAAATTTCCGAACCGCGATCGTACTCTACAACTTGAAGTAGTGCAGATCCTAGCAGCTGCCGTTGCCATACAGTCAGTTGTTGTCGGTGACACTGCATGTAGCCAGATGCGCCATGATTGGGTCAATCCTTCAGGGTCGGGTGATCGCACTGGCATGCTACTGTAACCCGTATCGACTGTCTGGTTCCTGTTGGATCATCCCCTGCTTAGTCAGGCTGTGTGATATCGGTAAGGGATGAGAGCAGACTGCTTGTTCGGGCCTGGGTCTGAAGGCGTTGAAGGCTTTCGTTTCAGCACAGCTCTAGCCTGAGCGATGTGCATTCCTGCGCTGGTGGCGGTTACCATGCCTACATTTCTTCGGGCCTAGTACGTGACGCGCGTTCGTGCTTCCACATTTCCCTCTGTTCTCCATCAAGCCACCAGCCGCGGTCCCGTTTAACCTAGTAATAGCCAGTATTGAAGCACTTGAGGCCAACACAAGAGCCACCACGGAACACCCGACGATATATCCTGGCTAGAACCGCCAAATTGAAGCTGCGACGTCTCTTGAGCTGCTGTCTAGAAGAGTACTTGCGTGAGTATAATACATGCCTCAACTCTTGCTAAATTACGCCGTACTTTTCTGATCCGAAGCGGGTGGCTAAGACAATATTAATATTTCCATATTCAAAGTAAAGCAGTACCCCTGTCTCATTATCCCCGTCTTCTGAGGTCTCAGTACAGCCGCCAAACCCTATGGTCAGCAGAGTTTCCCCTAGACGGCGCTAGCTTGCAATTTATCACGGATCACATCACGCCACACTTGCCCCCGACAGAGGGAGGAGATAAGTAGATCCGATGGTGACTCGGTTGACATTGTGGTACCTGGATGTGGGTCGTTGATGCTGTGCGCTTACATTGATTGAGCCGTGGCGCGGCGGCAATTCAGCCTCGCTCAGTGCATCACATGATCGTCACAGGAGAGATCGGCAAAGTGCACATTCGGATAGCAAAAAAAAAAAGTGATGGCCTTGGGGCACACTATGCGTGTTTGTGAAATTTTTTTAAGTGCCAGTGTTTCTAACAACTGTCGTCCGGATGTCAGAGGAGTATAGACGAAAAAGAGTCCCTCACGAAGGGCGACGGCGTTATCACTAGTACTATGATGCTATGTACCTCTTAACTCCCTGGAACAATCAGACTTCTCACCCTATGCGCGCATCTACCGTCAGCCTGTCGTTGATCTCATCTCACAACGGGACTCTCAACCCTGTTTTGTTGAGGGCCACAGAGCCTGTGACAGAGGAAACCACTTTGGCCATAAGCGGAAATACCATCCATCATTCATATAATAATGATCAGTTTCTTCGACTCGGTTGGTTTAGGGCGTTCCCGAATCACTGTTCACATTCTCAATCGGATGTTGGCGCCACTCTGGTAGTGTTATCTTATGGTGGATGAGGCCAGAGAGATGCTGGCAGGCTAAGTGTAGATCGCAACGAACGATGGACATGTCTGAATTGCGTAGAATTGGCGGGCCAGGGGAGATATGAAGGCTGATCAGTATTAGTGTGGAACTTCCGATAGATGCGCAAGGCAGTGCAAGAAATTGCTTTGGATGGGTGATGGGACGAAACACGGATATTCAGTCACTGGCGCAAGGAGAGGATTTCTGGGAAGCGCAAAACGCGATGGTCATGCGATGCCAGACAGTAACCTCCGATCACAGAGACGACTACAAAGGATATGGATGAGTACATCAATGTTTCGGACATGACCCCCCCCTGCGAATGGTGACACAAGGGATCGAAACGTTCACCACAATGACCGGTCGCCAAAGTATCGCCATCGTGCCGCTGCGCTGAGGACATGAACAGCAAACTCGCCAGCATCCACCATGGCCCATTCGTCATATGTGTCTTTCCGGGTGTTCCGCGGGAGCTGGAGGGGCGGGTCCGTGGATAACAGCTGCACAAAGCATGAGTATGGACTGTCGTTGACCACTAGAGGCTCCTCACACACCGTCTTTCGGACGAGCCGTACTACGGACTCAATCGATCCGCGCTTCTCCGTCCCTTCTTTGACCTGCGCAAGACTTATATAAACCACGACGTGACTAGGGATAACTGAATCTAGGGTCGCACCTGAGCCAAAACGATCCAGTTCCATAAATTCCCAGGTTCGAGAAGGCCTTCACCCGCGAACGTTGCCCCACGTTTGCGACGTCCTCTCGGGTTGGACATAGGAAGTGGAGGGCCTGGTGGTTGCGGGATAGGATCGCACACCAGCAATTTGGAGGGTTCGAGGTATGGGGATCGGACTAACTGGGCATGAAGGTCATGCAACACAGCAGGTACACCAGGTGGAAGAGGGGGCGGCGTTTGTTCTGGGGAGAATGACTTCGGGGTGAACGATGTTTCCGAGGAATCGATGAACCATGGCACTCGAGTAGGAAAAGAGGAAGCGACTGAGGCAACTGATGAGAAGTGGCGTGTAGAGCACCTTGCAGCCGCGCGCTGCCACATGACACTGAGGAGGAGAAATTGAGGCGCTGGGGCGCGCGTGCAACGATGAAATCCCGCAATCCCGCTCGCTCTCGACTCCTCGCCTCCGAACTCGCGCACGCCAACTCAGCACCACCCAGCAACGACGACGAATTCGACACGCGCAACACCAACAACGCCTTGCAGCAACTGGACATCTCATCGATCTCAGGGGCAAGGGAACAGCCGCAAGCGACCGCAAGCCCTCTGACTCATACGCCGGATGTGCGCATTCGTCGGACCTGCGATAGCTACGGCATATATATACCATCGATTCCTCCAACTAAACTAGTTCAGCGAATCCATGTCATATCCCCCGAGAATCAAAGCTGTCGGCATCAATGAGACTGGTGGCGTCGAGGTCATTCAGAACATCGAGGTACCCTTTCCACAAGTAAAGCCAACTGACCTTCTCGTGAAGGTGCGCCAGCCGTCTTCGTCACGCATTGGTGATTGAAACTAAGTCTCGATACTTTCTTGCCAGGTTGAGTGGGCTGGTGTCAACTTCATCGATACATATTTCAGGTATTGTACCCCTGGATAACTTCCACTTGCTTGCTGCATAGTACATACTCAAGGTCTGGCCTCTATCCGACCCAACAATGCCCGCTCCCTATTGCTAAGGAAGTATCTGGGATCATTTTGGAGCTGCCTTCGGACCAATTTGTCCTTGAGAGCTCAGATTTCAAGAGTCGGGGGTTCAAGAAAGGGGGACGTGTTGCAATCGTTAGTGCTTCGAGTATTCGTTTCTAGTCCTAACTTGACGTCTATCCTCGTAAGGATTGTCTGGGTTCACTCCAGGAGTATGTTGCGGTTGACTGGAACACGACTGTCTATGCCGTACCAGACGAGATTCCTACTCGTCTCGCTGCCGCTGCGGTCATGCAGGGCATCACAACTCTCGCACAAGTGACCGAGGCTTATTATGTGGATAAGGGAGACACCGTCTTTATCCACACTGTGGCCGGTGGTGCTGGGCTACTGCATGCTCAGTTAGCCAAGGCCCGCGGCGCTACCGTAATCGGCACTACTTCCACTCCAGAAAAGGCGGCGCTTGCGAAGGCACACGGAGCTGACCATGTCATCCTTTACAAACAAGAGAACACAGTCGAACGCGTGCTTGAACTCACGAATGCTCAAGGAGTGAACGTGATTTACGACGGCATAGGGAGAGCAACGTGGGTACAGCCTCAGCAACTTGAGTCCTTCTGACAGACCGCAGGTTCGACGACGACTTTAAGATGATCAAACGTAAAGGGACCATCGTGTCCTTTGGGAATGCATCCGGCCCAGTTGAACCCGTGAACCTGTTCAAACTCGTCGAGAAGAACGTCAAACTGCTCCGTCCCTCGTGGGTTCCTTGCGTTTCCCACGTTGCATACCGTCTCACACCTCCGCGCTGCGTGGTTCTAGGGTAGCCAATTACACAGTGACGCTCGAAGAACGCAACCATTACGGAGCAGAGCTTTGGCGTTTGGTGTCCGATGGGACCTTGAAGATCAACATACATGCTGAGTATTCATTTACGGCCGAAGGCGTCCGTCAGGCACATACCGATCTTACGACGGGAAAAACCACTGGAAAACTTTTGATTAAGGTCGCCGACTAGCTGGATTCCTAACACGAGGCCTAAATGAGGCATCACTTTTATGCACCATGTATGTATCATTACCCCTGAAATGCAGTGACCTAGCGTGTTCTCTTCCTCGAGGGTGGCGTAAGTATAGTATTAGTGCCTGCTCGTTTTCTGCTTTCGTCCTGCTGCTTGCAAGGGATGTCCCCTAAACCCTTATGGGGAGCCTCGTGGTGAATGCGTGTCGATGGCACACTCTTTGCTTATAGCTTCCAGAATCCCTGCAGGCTTCTTCACAATCGTCATGTCTCTACTTCCCGTTGCTGTCGTCGTCGTCGCTTTTTTCTTCCTTTTCAGAATGCTGGGTGGGAAGCCCGAGAAGGCCACACCGCCACAGCCACTGCAATCTCCCAAATCCCATCAGCCCCCTCAAACCCCCCCACGCAGGGGCAGCTCGGAGTCGAGCTTACCTGCCAGTGTTCCAATTGATGGACTGGCATCCTTTCACTTTGTCGAAGGCAATCCCTATGTCAAGCCTAGTAGACCCAGCACACCACCCAGACGTCATCCTTGCCGCGTCTGTGGAATACCCGCCACCAAGCGTTGTATTCACTGTAAATCGGCGTATTACTGCTCGAAAGAGCACAGCACACAGGTAAGTCTCCGCGCTTGGAACCGAGAGAGTTTGTATCTGATGCTGTGACACTACGCTCTGAAGGACTGGCGGATGCACAAACCGCACTGTTTACCCAGCCTGTCCCGCAGTCGCTCGCCCTCGAGGACGCGCCCCCTGCCAGACGCTGCCGAGCGCGCGCGGGGCCTTCGCCAAGGTGACACTATCACTGTCGCAGCGTACTTCTTCGGCGTCGATGCCGATGAGCCACGCATCGTCCAAGTCACCTGTACGCTGAATGAGCCCGAAGAAGATGGCTACATGTGGCACAGCCCCAATTTCAAGGAATATGCCAAGTGGCCTGCGCTAGGGTACGTTGGGGTGCGGCGTGCGACGCCTACACCAGATGCACCGCTACTCCCCCACTCGTTGTCGTTGTTCTTCCATGAGTTTGGCCTCTTTGATGACCAACGCCCTAATCGATGCGTTGAGAAGCTAGTCGGCGGGCCCGGCCAGGCGTATCAGCAATGGGTGGGGGACATCATGCTTTTCCGTGACGAGGTTTCCGATAGATACTGTGATGTTGCCGAAGAAGACTTAGCCCCCGCTATCGAGTATTTCCGGGATTATGGTCGTTTGTAATGCATAGATGTTAATGTCCTAGTATAGAGTTTCGCTATTCCCTCATAATGTCTAATATTTGCTAATTTCATATATTTTGATTGATGAAACAGAAAGATCATGATCTGAGGAGCCCAATTTGAAAGATCGTACTCTTTGCAGGAAATGTTCATCTTGGAAAGGTCCACAAGGAGGAGGGGAGTGGATTTTCTCACTATGGCTACGGCTATCTGGAGCGGAACATTGATACCACGAAAGACACGGCGTGTCCAGGGTTACTGTACCCTTGTCCCTGTGTACTTAGACACCGCCCCGAACCTGGCGACCCCATGTATTCCCAAAGGCCAAATACAGTGATGCACCAGGAGTGCAGGGTAGGCGGTTGCACCGGTTATA
>Ga0307512_10000456_pt1 | contig 59934 bp, 58 predicted proteins | sample 14_EM_MG_FD_200267 | JGI IMG/M metagenome (GOLD analysis project Ga0307512, IMG submission 200267) | Populus trichocarpa ectomycorrhiza microbial communities from riparian zone in the Pacific Northwest, United States - 14_EM | ecosystem: Host-associated > Plants > Roots > Unclassified | place... | reverse complement strand
CTTCGCCGAGTATGCTCTCTCCTTTCCCATATATTTGCCTGTCTTTCTCTCTCTTTGCTCTTTAGACAATCACTTTTGTACGATAGTCAATTCAATATCTCTATTCGTACTCGATTGATCTCAACACTACTGTGGAGGTAATCTTTTAGAAATCAAGGGTCTTGGTACAGTCATTCTTTGGAGCTTGCTATTCGAACTGAATGGCTAACGCTTGTACAGAGAATCAAACTATTCAAGTAATGCATCAAACAGTTCACGAGTTTTTTCTCCGATCCGATGGACCTGTAGCAGAGTCAAAGTTTCATGTGAGCAGTGAAGATGCTCACGCAAGGATATCTGTAACTTGTCTCCGATATCTCATACTCGTCTCCGCAAATACTATGGAACTCGAGCTATCGAGTCCCGACTGTTGGACTACGGAACATTTTGAGACCTACACCAGATACCTCAACGATAGGCCGTTTATTAACTATGTGCTGGGCCACCTCAAACGCCACATGGATGGCTGTAGTAAAAATGCAAATATTGCAGGTTTCATTACCCAGCTTGTTGAAATGTTAAATAGTAACCTTGCTTCCTTGCTGTTCGGGAGTTGGGCGAGTTCGAGCTCATCAACTGGAACGCCGCCAAGGAAGCCAAGGACAGCAACGGAGGAACCGCGCTGCACCATGCTGCTTCAAATGGCCACGACTCCACGGTAGATATACTCGTCAAGACCCTAGGCGCCAACAAGGAGGCCATGGACACAGGTGGAAGGACGGCGCTTCACCATGCGGCTTCGAATGGCCACTACTATACAGTCAATATGTTTGTCGCGGCCCTTGGCGCCCGCATTGAAGTGAAGGACAGGAAGGGAATGACCCCACTGCACCATGCGGCTTTGAACGGCCACAACGACACGGTCCATATGCTCGGCGAGACCCTGGGCGCTAAGAAGGAGGCTAAGGACTATAACGGAATGACCCCGCTGCACTATGCGGCTTCCGGCGGCCACGACTCGGTGATCTGTATGCTCATTAAGATCATGGGTATCAACACGGAGACCAAGGACATTAGAGGAATGACCGCACTGCATTTCGCAGCTGTGTTTGGGCATACAAACACTGTCTAACTGCTAGTGTGCAAGTTCGGAGTGAATAGAGAAGCTAAAGATAGCCACGATTATACAGCGCTCCATTTCGCGGCACGATTCGGGCACGAAAGCACAGTTCAACTACTAGTCAATGATTTGCACGTGAATAAGGAAGCCAAGGATGACTTAGGGAAGAGAGCATTGGATGTTGCTCGAGAATTGTACGCTTCGCAGTCTTTGCCGTTTGCTCGTGAAATTGTATGCTAACTTTAGCCATGTTGCTCGCTCTAACAGGACGTAAGTCTCTCCTTGGAACTGCTACGCAATTACTAGGTACCGTTTACTGACGCCAGCACGATGACCTGCTTCCATAGGATGTAAGGTTCCCCAAAAAGTATTTCTTTCCCCGCAACGGCTACCTTTTACTAATGTGGGCTCCATGGCCTGATTCGACAGCTGGTGAGTTTCTCCCCTAAGGTGCTGCTCCCTGTATGCGTTGAAGCTTGCTGACCCGAGCCCAATGACCGATCCGACAGCCAGTGAGCGACAGTGATGCCCCTCTTACCCACGCCATTTGCTAACCGGAGACCGGTGGTCTGAGCTTACAGCGGGTGAGCTTCTGCCTGGTTGTGGTCCCTGTGCCCGCAAATATTGCTAACGCTGGCCTGACGGCCTGATCCGACAGAGAGTAATTTCACAGTGAAGCCAGTTTTCCACCGACTACAGTTTGCCAATTCTAATACGAGCACAATGACTTGACCCAACAGCCCGTGAGTTTCTTCCCAATCGTAGATACAACTAACCACCGTTCGCTAATGTGAGCCCGACGGCCTGGTCGGACAGCTTGTGAGTTACTCCACCATCGGGTTCTCCAGCACCAGTTACCATTTGCTAACAAGAAGCCGATGAGCTAATCCGACAGTCGGTGAGATTCTTCCCGATTATGACCCTCGTGCCAACTACCATTTGCTAATGTAGGTCCCACGACTTGATCAACAGCTTGTGAGCTTCTCCTCGATTGTGAGCACCCTGTCAGCTAACGATTGCTAACACGGGCCTGATGGCCTGAACCGACAGCGAGTAAGTTTCTCACCGATGGTCCCCGACCCAGAGTTCCAAAGCGACCAGACTTGGCCGGCCTGCATAAAGCCTGCCCTGATAGCCAGGCATTTTGCAGCGTAGGCTTTTGAAATGGTGGCCGCTTAGGAATCTGCCCCACCTAGCTACTTTTTGCTAATGTGAGTTTGCTGGCTTGATCTGGCAGTATGTGAGTTTCTTCCTTCCCACTTCCCACTACCGGATACCGTTTGTTGAATTGGTCCTAACGGCCTGTTCTGACAGCCTGTGAGTTTCTCCCCGATAACGGCCCCCCGGTCAGCTAACGTTTGCTAACACGGACCCGAAGGCCTGAACCGACAGGGAGTAAGTGCTCTTCTATGTTGCCCTTTCTCAATTGGCAACTGTTTGCTAACACGAACACGGTGACTTGCCCCGACAGCCCGTGAGTTTCTCCCTGATAGCTTCCCCTCGCCGGCTGCCGTTTGTTAATGTGAGCGCGACGGCCTGGTCCCATAGCATGTAAGTTCGCCCCTGAAGGTGCTGCCCTTGTCCTGGCTTCCGTTTACTAACAGGAGCACGACCTCCTGGTCTAACCGCAAGTGAGTTGTTCTACAATGGAGCCTCGTCCTATAGACTACCGTTGCTAACGCGAGAACGATGGCCTGATCCGACAGCACGTGAGTTTCTCCGACGGTGGCCCCCAACCAGGACAGTTCGCCAACGTGAGCCCCTGGCCTAATCCGACAGTCCGTGAGTTTCTCCTGGTCTTTGCCCACACCGCTACAGTTTTATTAATGTGAGCTTGGGGGCCTGATGCAACAGCCGGTGGCTTTCTCCCCCCCCTATTTTGCCCTGTACTGCTATCGTTTGCTAACGCGGGTCCGACCACTTGATGAAACAGCCCGTGAGATTCTCCCCGCTTGTGGTCCCCTGTTGGCTATCGTTGCTAACGCGGACCCGACGTTCTGAAATATTAGGGAGTAAGTTTCCCCCGAAGGTAGGCTCCGAAACACCTACCGTTTGCTAATATTCACCTGGCGGCCTGATCCGATAGCATGTGAGTTTCTTCCCAAGTGCGGCGCCACTGCCAGCTGTTGGCTAACGTAAGCCCGACGGCCTGGTCATATAGCTAGTACGTTTTTCCGTAATGCTGACCTCGGAGTCGGTTATGGTATGCTAATACATGCCACAATGGCCTGTTCTGACAGCGACAGCCTGTGAGTTGCTCTTTGGCTGCTTCTCTCACCTAGCTTGACCGCAGCGAAATTGAAGTTGATGGCTTGAATGTAGGATGTGTTGGACCAATCCTGGCGCAGAGGGAAGCGTACGTCGACTTATGGTGCAGCTGCCAAATTGGTGATGCGTATATTGACTTTTCTAATCATCTATTTGACACGTACACAAGTAAAGTGAATGCGGCTCCGCCGCTCAACCCTAACCTAACACCACGTGATGACCGCACTGAAAGTCTGCCCTACAGGATGTGAGTTCTCCCTTCATTGATCTGCACTGTAGTAGCTAGTGGTTAACTTGGCTTAATATTACAGAAAGTTAGTTTTCCCTTACCATTCCCGCCGAGCTAGTTCCGGAGTAATTCGATCCTGATGGCTTCAAAATCGGTTGTAGAATGTAAGTTTTCGTCTTCTTTTAACATTAAGAAAATATTAGCTAACTTCAACTCGACGACTTTGATAGTATGTGAGATTCTCCTGATTGTTGTTTAACCTGGTAATGGCTCGCTAACCTGAACGGATGACATGATTTTACAGAAGGTGAGTTCCTACCACAAGCTTTAAACCACTATGTTGCCTGATGAACTCGATGACTTGGTTCTGCAGCTTGTAAGTTTCTTTGGAGTTTCCCTAATTGTAGAATATGGCTAATATGATCCTACTCGCATTGATTTGTCAGCCTTGAGAATGAACGAGATCCGACCCAGCTACTGGATATGACAGGCTATAGGTTGCGCCCTGGCTCATTTCTGCCTGTCATACTCCATTGCTTACAGAAATATAGCCGGTGGCTTGGCGGAATCGGATCAAGCATTTGGAGGTCCTAGTTAGGTTTGGCCCCCGAGTGGTTAGTACTCTCTTCAACTCAGGATTGTGAATCCGGTATGTTAGCTCACTATATCTTTCCGATTTTCGGTTCTGGTGCGCTTCTATAAAATTAGGAATATGTATGGTGGTTTCCGATTTTATTTCCTACATTGATATTCGCTTTAACTTACGATTGGTTGTTATTTTTTGAGGTTATATTTGCAGGTGTCGTTAGTTTTTTATTGTAGCTTCTGCATTATACTGCGTTACTTGCTTCGAGGGTGCACAAATGGATCATATGCTTGTTGATATCAAAGCTGGACTCTCAATGGAAATGGCTTACATGTACCTCAACTCACCCGTGTGAGCAGTATGAGGAAGGGGTAGTAAACATCCGTCCGTCAAAGGAAGATCTCACCCGGTACTTGCAAGGATTCGGAGGCGTCACAGAAATTTACCAAACCGAGACAGATTGCACCTATTGGTGGTAGCCGCCCATCCGTGGAAAGGGCGGTTTCGCGAATGGGACTAGTGAGAATAAGGTACCGTATTTATTCACTTAAGCGGTACACCTCCTATTCGGCTAGCGTGTTTTTATAATCTGTACTAGGTATGGTGGCGGCTTCGCCGCCCCCTTCGGTAAAATAGAATCCTAAACCCCAAAACCCATGATATCCAGCCAGCTCTCAGCCGGTTCACATTACGTCCAGCCAGCCAAGAGCCAGCCCATCAAGATTGCGTCCAGCCAGCGCAGAGTTAGCCCGTCCAGATTACGTCCAGCCAGCCGAGAGCCAGCCAGTACAGCCTGCCAAGAGCTAGCCCGTCCAGATTGCGTCCAGCCAGCTGAGAGCCAGCCTGTGCAGATCGCATCCAGCTAGCCAAGAACCATCTCAGAGTGGGTATGTTAGGGTTGTCTAGATCGTCTCCAGCCGGCCAAAAGTCAGCCCGTCCAAATCGTATGAAAGCGAGAGAAGGAAAACCCAATGCCGACTGCCAAAGCCGGAGCCCAATGCTGAGTACCAGTGCCGAGCCCTCCTCCTCGCCACGGGGGCAGACGAGGCCGATGGGTCAGGCGAGGCTGGTGGAGGCAGGCGAGGCCAATGGGGGCCGTAAGCCACCGGCCTCATGCTCGAGCCCGCCAGCACCAGACACTAGGGAAGCCATCGGGCCAAATCCCTAGTCAACATTTCCATGCTCACTGCAGTGCACACGTGTCAACTGAGAGGTAATTGCAGCGGTAGTATGGAGTGCAGATGGATACGTGGGATCAGAAGAAGGAGGATTACAAATCGAATGTGAATCTGAATGTTTGGGCTTGGCGAGATGAGATGTTAGCTGTGAGGTTCCGCGATTGCGAGAATGTACAGCAATACGCATCGAGGGTTCAGAGCGATGTGAACAACTTCAACCTTTGCGCGGATAGTTCGACCAGTCCGATGCTGAAGAGCGAGCACAGCTATTACCTGATGATGGGTATACGAAGGGATGATGATTGGCGGTTTTTCACTCAGTTGATGTTCGACAAGATATCTTAGCCGACAAACTGGAAGAAGTGATTATTGGAAATGGTAGCGGGCGCTGTGAGAAAGTCCAAAAGCGATGTCGTTCTCTCTATATACAGAATGACAAGGCCACATTGGCTGCTCCGCCATCGGGCGGACTCGGGCGCGGGGTTGAGCAGATTTCCAATAATACAGTCCCCGAAAGCTATGTTTCAGTCCCCGAAAGCCATGATACAGCCTCCGAAAGCAACTGCACTGCCTAATGCGATCAATCCAATTGACGACTTGGATGATGATGTCACACCGCCTCCAGAGACACCTCCTCCAAAGCCTAGAAGGTGTGGAAGTACTGCAGCCAATACCAGCATAGCAATGATGATCAAGCAAGGCCCAAATACATACCGTGCCGCATTGAATGCAGAGGATGCCGAGCAGTGGGAGGAAGCAATCGGCAGGGAAGTGGCATCAATGGAAAGTCACGAGGTTTTCACCTTCATTGAGAAGGTCCCAGAAGGTGCTAGTATGATCGAAAGCCGTTGGGTTATGAGAAGACAGCTGATCTGTAATAGGACAATTGACAAATGGAATGTTCGACTTGTCGGCCGCGGCGATCTCCAAAAGCCTGGTGACTACAATGACATCACCTCTCCAGTCATTGATTCGGCCTCAATTCAGCTTGCGCTGGACCTTGCAGCCAAGCACGATCTTGAGATTGCCGTACTCGATATCCCGACTGCTTTCCTTGGCTGCCCTCTGCATGCGACTCTCTATACGCCCCTCCCAGATGGCGAATGGCGTGATCCATATGGCCAGGCCAGACCCCTTGTCAAGTTGAATAAGACTCTCTACAGGATCAAGCAAGCGAATCGGGAGTACTTTGCAGAAGTCTTTGACTTCATAGTCGACGATCTTGGTCTACAAGCCTCAATAGCAGCTCCCGGTCTATTCTTCGGTGGCAATCTCGGCGAAGCAAACGGCATCGTATTCCGGGTCTAGGTGGACGATATCATGATCATTGGCGAATCAGTCCTCGTTGCCTCCGTTGCATCTCGATTGTAGAAGCGATTCAATGCTTCTGGCCATGTTTCTGCGCCTGACACCTTCCAATATCTCGGCATGACGGTTACTCGACATCGCAGCAAACGAACAATTGCCATCGATCAGATCGGCTACATCAACCAAGTACTTGACCGTTTTAAGATGACCGACTTCCGGACGCGATCTACCCTGATGGAAGTCGGATATAAGCCGCGTGCAATACAGCCAGGACTTGGAGAGCAGCCTTTGGATGGTAGAACATACCAGAAGGCTATTGGTTCGATTCTATATGCTGCTCTTGATACTCGCCCAGATATCACCAATGCCACCGTGGAAGCGCTGACTGACAGAGAGGGGAAGCAAGCAAGTACCATTGCCGAAAAGCCGGAAATGCTCAGAGGAGAGTCGTTCCCCCTGAATGATGGGGAGCAGTACTACGAACTACCTCCAGCAGGCCAGGCCCTCGAACGCATAACTAAGCAGTCAGTGGAACGAGCGCTGTTTTCACAATCGGTTAAGAAAGCCCCAGGCCCAGACAAGCTGTCGTTCGGAGCCATACGGCTACTCTGGATGTGGAACAGAACGAGAATTGTAGGACTAAAGAAGGCAGCGGTCCAAACGGGTTGTTACTCAGCCGTCTGGAAACGCGTGAGCGGGGTGGTGATTCGAAAACCAGGAAAGGAGGATTATACGAAGCTGTAATCGTACCGAATGATCTATGTGCTCAGCTGCATCGGGAAAGTCGTGGAGGAAGTAGTCGCAGAGCTGCTATCCGATGTAGCCGAGAGAAGAGCACTGCTGAGCGACGGGCAGTTTGGTAGCAGAATGACGTGTTCCGCAATCGACGCTGCAGCCATCAAGGTCGACAGAGCGCACGCCCCTTGGAAAGAGGACAACATCATGGGTGTCCTCCTGATGGACATCAAGGCAGCGTTCCTAGTGTTAGGGACGGGTCTGGGTAACCCGCCAGCGGTCCGGGTTTGGACCAGAAAAACAGGTCTGTTCTGTTCCAGACCCATCCAAATACCCGACCTGCTTTCTCTTGCCGGGGCAAACCCGGACCCGTACCCGTCAACCAGGGGGTTTCGCCGGGCTTGGCTAGACCCGTCTGTTCCAATCCCCGGTTCCGTGTTTCGGGTTTCACATTTATCGTCGCATTCACATATCTTACTGTTGATCGTAAAATATTGACATCAGTACGTCACAGTCCATTTTCAATGTACTGACCGCCTCAGAAAGCAAAACGAATTGACACACGCGCCCTACCACATCCTTAAATCGAGCATCAACAGACCGTCAACGCTTTTGGGTCTTGCATCTTCAGTAATATGAGTGGCGCTTAATCACAAGCATCCATAAACTATGTAATGGCAGCCTTGATGGGTAAATATGTATGGAATATTCCTGCCACATCCTTTGGGACAGTAACAACTCATTTCATTTACATAGCTACCACTAAGTATCCGTGAGCCTTTTAGCGTACCAACACAGTCAAAACCATGTATATAGACAATAACAGCCACATTGCGCTGTAACTAACCTTAATGGAAGGCCAACAATCGTTGACACTCCGTTGACGCTCATCCTCATGATGGGGCAGGGAGCATTTCACTTTCTCTTTTGGCTATAAACGCAGCCAATAGTTCGTTTATGACTATGTGCAACCTATTGCCCACAAGATTACCCATAATATGTGACCAAGAATCGTTGACGCTCCGTTGACGCTCATTTTCATGATGGGGCAGGGAGCGGGTTACTATCTCTTTTGCCTATATACGCAGCCAATACTGCGGTTATGACTACGTGCAACTGTAACGGTGACACGGGACCCGAGGCCGGGTAAGCGCCAGTGTATATAGGTCGCCGCTACGGCACTTAGATCTGTATCGAATATCTTACCACTATACTCTCCATATATACTCACACGCTCTCGTGTGCAACCGTATTACCCTATCATACGTCTGCGATCAAGCGCAGGCGTACGTCCCTTTACATTATTTTCGATTTTTCAGTTATCGGATACGTTTCGCTCACGAGGATACACGAGTTTTACCCCAATTGTCAAAGAACGACACAACCGAGAGAAAACGAACAGCTTAGGCGCCAATTTTCCGCCAATCGTCTACTATGGCTCCTAAGAAGCTGCCAGAGATCAATTGCGCTTGGCTAGTATACGTTCGAGCACGGAAAACCTACGATCTCCTCGGTCGAGTAACCCCTATTCTCACCCGATGAGTCTCCATACTTCAGGAGGATGAAATCTACGTTGAGAGTTTACGAATTTTACCCCTATTCGACGCGTCGCATACGAGTTCGCCAGAAATTACTCCGAATTGCACCAAGTCCAGACAATCAGTTGCGTATGGTTGATCGAGACGAGTAATACCGACAGCTAGATTGAGCACCCGTTGTCGAAGACTATACGATCGCCGTACCCTAAACGCGACAATTCACGGTCGACAGAGACAAGTTCAAATACCGACAGCTAGATTGAGCACCCATTTTCGAAGTCTATACGATCGCCGTACCCCTAAACGCGTCAATTCACAGCGAAGTCCAGATAAATCAAGAGATGATCTCGTAGGCAACAAAGCTACCTTCCACGATCAGAGACCAATTCCTAAGCACGCCTACCGAAGAGATGAATAGTTAAAGCCTATTCAGGAGGAGCTGGTCATAGTCATGAAGACCCGGTCATCTTACCGGAGGAGCTGGCCATTGTTATGGAGGGCCACACAGTGCTCATGAAGACTCGGTCATCTTACCGGAGTTGCTGATCGTTCTTTGGAATGACTGCACGATGCTGCTGATGTACTCCCGGTCATCATACCGGAGGAGCTGGCAATTCTCATGAAGGACTGCAGTGTGCTCAGAGACTCCCGGTCATCCTACCGGAGGTAGTTGTCGTTCCGGCCAAGGACTTCTCTACTATAAACACAGCCGCGGTTGACGAACTCGATGTGCTGCAGCCGTTTGGGTTGACGAACCTGATAAGCTGAACGATTGATTCCCGGTCTCAGATCGGAGGTGAAGGCCACACTTATAAAGAGCCCCGCTATGCAGATGGTACAATATCTGGGGCTGTATATCCCGTAATTCGGAGGTCGACTGGGCAACTGCAGGTATTCTAATCTCTACAAACTCCAGAGGACGTAGAGGCACGAAGGTTACATGATGACGAAAGTGCAGCACGAAGGCCACGGGTTGGCGACAGTGCACTGGTGGCAGCAAATGCACCACCGAGGACACCCACGTATGTTGCAAGCGGCATCGTGGAGTGCGGTGAGGTCATTTTTGTTTGTTTTTGTTTTATTCATACTGTATGCACTCAAATTAGAGTATGACAGGACCCCATATCCCCTCCGCCTCCGGGCGAGCCGGCTAGATGGCGGAGCTCCCCCCCCCGCTACCCTTCATCCCCGCTGACAAATGAAAAGCTAAACTAAACGATAGACCACAACAGAAAGGAAAGGAAAGGAAAGGATATAAGCCCCCTGCCGCCGTCCCCCGCCCCTGAGTCAGCCTCTGCGCCTGCTCCATACCGTCCTTCACTTGGGCGGGAACTTCCCGACCTCAGTAGCCGCCAGGAAGTCCATCACCGCTTGGTCGCATTCTTCTATGGAAAACAGCTCAGAGATCTGCACGTGTCTGCATCTGCCCATTGAATTAACGCGGTGAGGTCATTTCCTCCTCCGAAACTTATCGGTATACCGCATATGAAGGACAACTGAAAGTATGCAAGAGCTTGTTCTGACATTCTCTCAACGAATGAGGAATGCAGTGGCTGCTGGGAGCGACTATGGAGGTCTCCACTTTGGAAGATCCAGGTGAGATTGAGACTATCAACCCAAGCACTGGACGAGCGAGCAGGGAGCAGCGGCGGTAGTTGCGGCAGAAGAGCGTCCTCGGATCCTTGAATGACTGCTACCGGCTCGCCGAGTCACGATGGGAAGCTGTTGGACTAGCAGGGTTTGGCTCGTTTCTGGGCGAACCGCTTGATCCGCAGGTCCCTGGTTTCCTTTCCCCATCATCCCAAATCCCAAATCTTAAGTCGGAGATAAAGGCTAATGCACAGATGCTGGAACAGGTTATGTACCTACTGATGATGGAGGTCGTATCCCCGTGAGATACAAGGACTATGTGGATGTATTCAGCAAAGATATGGCGACTCTCGCACCGCACCTTTTATGGCATCCAAAGGGAATTTGTGAGGAAGAGCGGTTCTGGCTCGAGAAGCATAGGAAGAGTGTGAGAGGAAATGACAGGGTAACCCAGCCGTGAGGAACCACACAAATTGCGTGGATCTACGAAACCTCAGAAAGAGCGAGTGACACCAAGAGCTGGGAAAGATAGACACCGCCTGCGGCAGCACCGAACTCATTTGCCAAGAAGGACGGCGGACTGCGGCTGTGTGTGGACTACCCGAGCTCTCAATAAAGCCACGGTGAAGAACCGATATCCTGTCCCACTGATCTCGGAGATGCTTAACAGGACCCCAGGAATGCCTATCACCTAATCCGAATCAAGGAAGGCGACAAGTACAAAACCGCGGTACAGGCAGTTCGAGCACCGAGTTATGCCGTTCGGGTTGACGAGCGCACCAGCTACCATACTACCATGCGACAACACCAATTAGAGGTGATGAGTCGTCGGCAGAGCAACGACCTTTAAAGAGAGGGATGAGCCTACCGGAACCGAAATCCTCACCCTACCGCAACCGAAATCCGCATACGATGACCCTACCGGAGGTGCCGGAATGAAGGATCAGAGTGCACTTAACGACAGAGAAGTCTAGCGGCACCCGGAGAGCAGGGATAAGCGTAACTGCAGAAGAATAAACATACGCACCTAGCATCCGGAAGATGATAAGCCCACCTAGAGAATTCACGGCCAAAGCCCAAAAGTCAGAGACAACGAGAACAGACCAAGCGAAGTCCGAAAAGGCGAAAAGCAAGTCCAAACACGAAGCAAGTCAACAGTCAAAGCGAGTCAAAGAAAGGACAAAGCAAGAGGAAAAATGAGACGAAGCAGGCCAAGAGACAAGCGAAGTCGAAGACCTACGAAGACCAGAGACGAAGGATGCCGAATGACGCATTGGTCCACAAAGGGACGTACCGAACGGGATCACGAAAACTCTACCGAAGCATAAGTCTACGGAGCCACGATGGCAATCAACAACCGATTTGAGTCTAAGTCGTCGACGGAGCAACGAACTTCAAAAGGGGGGATGACCATGCCGAAAATTCGTCCTACCTAGCGACAATCAAGTGCTACCGACAAACCAAAAGCCAACCGGGATGCAGTCTACCGAGACACGCACCGAGAAGTCCACCTACAAGTCTACCAAGAAGTCGACCAAGAGTCTCCTGAAGCCGCCTATTAAGAGCAACTATGAAGTCGACCGCATGGTCACCGAAGCGGACTTCGAATGACCATTACCTAGTCAAGCAGCATCTACGAGTCAATGCCACGACCGGCTGCAAGATATACTCTACAGAGCATGCGGAAGCACTGCACGAAGGCTCGGGAGAGCGTAACTGCACTTGAACTTGGTACGTATCACCATTTAGAGAAGCTTACGTGTTAGATGTCGACAAATGAGACGCGACTACGCACGATGCAATTGACATATACGATCGATGACTAACGAAGGCAACGACCGATGCCGGCAGCGGAAGCTCCCATCCATGCCAAGTCATGAGCAGAAGCTCTACCCTGATGATTCCGACAAAGACTTACGCCGAGATACCAGCTACGAATGATGGTCGGAGGAATATGAGTTCGGAATTGGGGGTGCGGAGGATATGGAAGCAGTTCAGACGTTTCCTTTTGTTCCTTTGTTTCCTTCTCTTCTATTCTCTTCTCTTCTCATCTTATTGGATTTCGGCCCAGTACAAATGGCGTCGTCATGGGTTTTTACCACCTGCCAAAGGAGGTGGAGTTAATCGGAACAGCGACAAAAGGCTTGGCGAAACAGAAACAGCACGATAAGTCGACAACTACGATAGCAATTGAAAAACGGACGGCGGCAATCGATTCTGGACGCCGAATTGACCCCGGAGCGAGCGTCCCAGCACCGGCGAGACCGCAGGAGGAGGGCGCGCTCAGGGACTCACGCAATTGAGTTGTTTTCACGGGAAGTCTTGGCAAAAACACGCCCGACCCAACGCGTCGATAAACTAGCAAGCGACCACGAGGACTACCCTAGAAAAGAGGCTTCCCTCACAGAAACAATGAGCGAAGCCAGAGGGAGCGAGAGGAGAGACCTGGACACGGGAGAAGCAGGACATAGGAGGAGCGACGTGCGTATGAACGTGGCGATGGAGATGGTGACAGCGGCGACACCCAACGCCGCGGGCGAAACCATATTTGAGCCGATGGAGAGGAATGAGAATGGACAGCGGAGAAGGAGGAGCGAGGCCCCGGCGGCCCCCAGCGATTGGAGGAGACGCATGCAGAGAACAATGCGACAACAGGGGCAGGAGCTGACGCAACTACACCGGACGGTTGGACACCTAACAAACTTGTCGCAAGCGCGGGCAGCCCACGAAGAGGCACAGTGGTCGGGAATGAGGACGTGGATGCAAGAGAGAGAGCAGAAGTGGGACACCCGCCACGAGGACGACAAGCTGTGGGGGCGGCCATCGCAAACATGATCGCGAAGGTCAGGAATGCAGTAGCCCCAGGCCAGGAAGCGAAGGAGAAAGAAAGAGACAAGACTGCGGGGATGGACGGCGGGGGTCTAGAGGCCTCGCAACATGTAGATACAATGCAGGCAGGAGGATCCGAGAGGCGCCAACAGCTGCAACAGCAACCGAAGCCCAGACTGCCGCTCAAGGTGCAGCCGAAATCGCAGCACTAACCCAAGCCAAAGCCAAGGTCAGCACCCACACCTGCGAGACGGTGGGAGACAGTCCCACTCCGAACTCGGAGTCAGAGGGCACCCATTGGCCCAGGCGGGTCGAGCATGGAAGAGAGACGCCTGATTTTCAAGAGAGGCGAGAACGTACCGCTCCTGGGCCCGGCTCTGACTTCCCGCTCGAGCATGGCAGATAGACGGCTGATTTTGAGGAGGGACGACATCATCCCCGTACCCCAAAAGATGGATGAGGAAATTGCATCAGCAGTCAACAGAGCACTGTTCAAGCAGCAGGCCCCGGCACACGTCTGGATCATGAATGCGAGAAGGAATGCGAAGGGCACAACAACCGCAATCATGCACCAAAACGCAACCGCAGAGATGGCTCTCCTGTACCGGGATATCATTATTAAGGCAGCCAGATCAGTGGAGAAAGTGATCATCGACGTGGAAGGAAATGAATCTTGGGAAAGACTGAAAATTCACACCATCCTGCTATTGAGATACATCGGCAAGGGCACTGAAGGACTACAAAAAATGAGGCAGGAGATTCAGGCAGAGAATGAGGGAGTGGCAATTCCTGCTCAAGTGAGATGGCTATCGAACCCCCGAATCATCAGGGAGAGGGAGCAGAGAGGAGAAATCAAGGCATCATCGGTGGTCTTCATTGTGATGGGGAAGAAGGTGGCACAGAGACTAGTGAGCAAAGGTGTAAATGCTGCAGGACTACGTTACAAAGTCGAACCGTACAAGAATGCCGGCCCCGACAGCCTCTGCGAGCTCCGCTGTGGATGGGGCCACATTGAGAACCAGAGCAGCCGCCATCAACCGAAGTGCGGATACTGCGCCGGACCACACTGATTGAGCAAGCACAGGTGCAAAGTGGTCGTGTGTGCATCGAAACAAGGGGCATTATGCAGCCACTCGCAAGTAAGATGCCCGAACTGCAAGGGGAATCATATCGCATTCAACAGACAGTGTGTGCAGACAATCGAAGCCATCACAATGGCGTGACTGCGCAGGAGAGTGCAACCGAATGGGGGAGAGATGACGGAGGTAACGGGGGCCATTAGAGTAGCGCTCGGCATCAGACAGGCTAGGAATACAAGACACAGAGAAGGGGAGCCCATGGCCGACAAAGAGGAAGGCGATACCGGTGACATGGAGATGCAGGGTGCGGAGGTGGGGAAAGACGTGACCATGAGGGAGACCACTACAGAGATCGAAATGGAAGCCGCCGATTCCAATGATGAGAGCAATTTAGCACAACTGCGCCAGGTCTTATGCGTCGACCATGGCAGCGCTTGAGACGGGAGTGCATCCAAAGGCAGATTTAGTATATTTGCAGGAGCCGCCGGGGAAAACAGGGAGAATCGGAATCAGCCACCTGGCGGATGAAATTAGAAAACGAAAGAGAGTATGGACGGCGGTGCGGAAGGGAAGTGGCCTGGGAACTGACACACAGATAGACCTAAGCAGGGGCGCGAACGACAATGTCATGGTGACTGAGCTAAAGAGAAGAGGAGAAAACAAGACGAGGATCATCAATGTTTACGATCAAAGAGACTTACAGACCGGAGAGAGACGGGCAAGGAAGCTTGACTGGCCCAGAACCATCCGACTGGGAGGTGGCACAATGATCGCAGGCGACATGAATGCACACAGCGGAAGGTGGGACCCGAGATGCAGGGAGCAATGCGATGCGACTTTTTGGGAAGAGATTATAGAGCAGTACGACCTGGAGATTCGAAATGACGACCGGCCCCCTCACCACTGGGCGAGAAACGGCGAAGAGGGCGAATCAACCATAGACTCAACTCTGGCCACCCGACAGATCACGCGATGAACCATACTGGAGGGGAGCCACGCTTTAGGCTCCGACCATGAGGTAATTGAGTGGGAGTTAAACGTTGACAAACAGGAGGAGGCAGACCATGTGCAAGTCATAGGATGGAATCTGGCCGCCATGTCGAAAGAGGACGAGGAAGCAGCAGAGAGACTTTGGAATTAGCTGGAGAGAGAAAGAGCCCATCTATGAGAGGGATGCACGGGAGACGACGTAGAGCGAGTGGCCGAATGGTGTCAAGCAACACTGAGCAGAGTTCTAGATGCCACAGCAAGGAAAATAAGAATCTGCGCTAGGTCGAAGAGGTGGTGGAATGGCGAGATCAAGGAGAGGAGAAGTGCACTGGGGATAGAAAAGAGAAGGGGAAGGAGGTCAGAAGGGGCAGCATACGCGAAAGCGGAACTGCAGAGGTCAATTTGACAATCCAACAGCCGGATGTGGGATGATTACTTGCAGAACCTTAGGGGGGGCGAGGTCTGGAGGGCAGCACAGTTCACCAACCCTCGAGCGGGAGCCACCGTGGAAGCGCTGACTGACAGACAGGCAAAGCAAGCAAACACCATTGCCGAAAAGGAGGAAATGCTCAGAGGCGAGTCTTTCCCCCTGAATGATGGGGACCAGTACCACGAACTACCTCCAGCAGGCCAGGCTCATGAACGCATAACTGAGCAGTCAGTGGAACGAGCTCTGTTTTCGCAATCGGTTAAGAAAGCCCCAGGCCCAGACAAGCTGTCGTTCGGAGCCATACGGCTACTCTGGAAGTGGAACAGAACGAGAATTGTAGGCCTAACGAAGGCAGCGGTCCAAACGGGTCGTCACCCAGCCTTCTGGAAACGTGAGAGCGGGGTGGTGATTCTAAAACCGGGAATGGAGGATTATACAAAACTGAAGTCGTACCGAACGATTTCTGTGGTCAGCTGCATCGGGAAAGTTGTTGAGAAAGTAGTCGCAGAGCTGCTATCCGACGAGGCCGAGAGAAGACCACTGCTATGCTATGGCCAATTTGGTTGTAGAAACAAAAGGTCGGCCATTGACGCTGTAGCGATCATGGTCGACAGCGCGCACGCAGCGTGGGAAGAGGACAACATCAAGGGTGTCCTCCTGATGGACATCACTGCAGCTTTCCCAAGTGTAGCGAGAGGAAGGCTGATCCATGCAACGAAGGCCAAGAAGATAGATGGAGATCACACACAATGGACCGAGAGCTGTCTCTCAGAGAGGACGGCGGAGATGGTATTCGAACGCAATGTATTGCAGAGTCACCACGTGGAAGCAGGTGTCCCGCATGGCATTCCCGTATCGCCGATTCTCTTTGCGATACACACCGCTGGACTGATAACCTGGGTGGAAGAGAGAGTCGAAGTCGAAGGCCTTTCCATCGTAGACGACCTCGGATGGGTGGCATCCAGGAAGGGCGTAAACCAGGTGGTCCATAAACTGGAAGCGTGCGCAAGAGAGAGCATCGAGTGGGCCTGCAGACGAGACCTTCAGTTCGACACTGCAAAAACGGAGGCAGCACTTTGCACACTCAGGAAAGGCCACAAGAAGCACCTCCGGCCAAAACTCACGGCCAGAATCACAGTAGGAAACGGTTTCGTCCAATTCAATAATGAGGCGACGCGATGGCTAGGAGTCTGGATGGTCGCCCACCTGATGTTCAAAGAGCATCACAACCGGTGCATGAAGAAGGCCAGGGCTGCAGAAGCCCGACTGTGCGCACTCACGAGAATGCATGGGATGGTCCCAGAGCGAGTACGAGCTGTGCAGATAACCTGCGTTCAAGCCATCGCGCTGGATGGAAGCGCACTCTGGTGGGATCCGCGAGAGATCGGGAGACGAGGGGATCTTCAACCCCTGCTCAATTGCCAAGCTAGATCAACCCTGGGCGCCCTCCCCACGAAGCCAATGGGAGCACTAATGAGAGAGTCAGGGCTCACACCCGCGTCAGTAACCCTGGACGCTAGGCAGCAACGTTTCACAACGAGGCTCGCAAGCGCGAGCGAAGGCTGAAATCTCAAGCCGGTGCACGACCACCCCATATCTGGCGAACCGATATGCAGAGTCATCACAAGCGAGCACGAGCGAGGCCGGGAAGGGGAGACCATGCGCTGGCCCAACCCTGACGAAGAGCCGGCTGTCAACATGGTCATACTGAGCGAAGACACAGCAGCTAAGAGAGAGGGAATCCGCTGGGCGAGAGAAAGAGAGGCAAAAGTGGGCTCAGGAGTCTGGATGTGGTGGACGGACGGGTCGCGAGCCGACGACGGCAGAGTGGGAGCCGCCGCACTGTGCAAGCATGGAAACCTCTGGAAAACCTTCCGCAGCCACCTAGGCACCGGACGAATGGAGGTCTATGATGCGGAGCTTTGGGTAATCGGTGTCGCACTCCGGGAGTCAGTGAGCAAGAGGAACACACTGCAGGCACTCGGAGTGTCGAAGATAGCCGTCTTCAGAGACTCGCAAGCGGCCATCCGACGAACAGAGCACCTGGACCTGGGGCCAGGGCAGCCTCTGGACAGGTGGATCAACCGGAGGGCGAGGACTCTCCGCGAAGCCGGCATAGAGCCAGAAATCCACTGGGTCCCAGGGCACCCTGACATTGCCGGAAATGAGGACGCAGATCGCCAAGCCAATCTAGCAAGAGAGGGCCGCAGATCAGGCACAGTACGAGAGCGAGTATACACCTTGGCGGCGGACAGGACAAGACCAATCTCGGAAGCGAAGACGGCGGCGAAGGCTCAATGGCAGGCCGAGAAATGCAGCAAACATTACGACTCCAGACAAAAAGGCAATGCTGGGAGGAAGAGACCCATCCCAAAGGATAGTGCGAAATCACTGGCAGCCAGGTTCTACCGACTGAAATCCGGACACGCACCAGGGGGAACGTACCTAAAATGGTTCGGACTCGGAGACGACGACAGATGCAGGTGGTGGGGCGGCAGAGGCAGGACGGTGACCCAGACGCGGGAGCACCTCTCACGCCACTGCAGCCGATGATGAGACCAGCAGAACACGCTCTGGAAAGAGGTGGAGAAAGCTACGGGATGGAGAGCGGGCAGATGCCAGCACGTGAAAGTCTCTGAGCTGCGCTCCATGGAGAAGTGCAACAAAGCGGTGATGGATATCCTGGCGGCTGCTGACATCGGGAAGTTCCCGCCCAAACGTGCAGAGGAGGAGGAGGAGCAAGAGCCGGCGGGCTCTCCCTCATTTCATCACATTTCCTTTGTAGTTTATATAGATCATCAGATGCTTCTCTTGCATTTGTCAGAAGAGGACGACGGGTAGTAGGAGTGGAGCTCCGCCATCTATCCGGCTAGCCTGGAGGCGGAGGGGAGTAAGGGGCTGTCATACTCTAAATCGAGTGAATACAGTATGATTAAAACAATCAAAAAAGGAGGTGGAGTTTCGCTGTGCGCCAGATCCGCCGAAAGGTTGCAATTGAGCTGTACCGATCACTTGTGGGACTTATGGATTCGTACGATTGCGTACCAAGGGGGATTGTTTCATTCATTGTTCACTTTCCTTCTGTTCTCTTATACTGCCTGTGGCAGCCCAGGAGGACAGCGCCTAAAGTGGGGGATAATGTAACGGGAACACGTGACCCTAGGCCGGGTAAGCGCCAGTGTATATTGGTCACCGCTACGGCATTTAGATCTGTATCGAATATGTTACCACTATACTCTGCATATATACTCACTCGCTCTTGTGTGCACCCATATTACTCTTCAGTGTTTTCACCAGTCCGGACGGACCCGGTCTGGGGTAGGGCTCAGCATGGTCTGGTCCAACCGCAAGGTCAGACTGGACCAGACCACAAACAGGCAGTCTTTGACTGGACCGGCTTGGTCTGGACTAGTCCATTCCTACTAATGGTAGTTATCCAGATTCGGTATGGATCCTATCAGGTGACCGCCAAAACCGTGATTCGTCCCTACTTTTAACCACTGGGCACGTACCAATGGACATCTAGAGTACAATTATTCTAGTATTGTGTGGGTTTCCAGTCCAAAGGGCATATTTACCCCATTCCTAACCCGATTTCAGCAAGTATAAACCTAACCCTGAAATGCAGTCCAGGACCAGTCCAGACTGAGTCTGGACCGGTCTGATGAAATTTCAGACTGATCCGATTCCTCTCCGAAAAATCCTTGGACCGTACTGGACTAAACCCGGAGCGGTCCAGTCCTGACTGGTCCACCCCCGCACCGGTGAAAACACGGTTACTCTATCATATATCTGTCATCAAGGACAGTTGTACATCCCTTTACAGCAACCGATCGCCCTGCAGATTATCCAAGATACATGACCAAAAATTGTTGATGCTCGGTAGACGCTCATTTTCATCATGGCGCAGGGTGCTCTTTACTGTCGCATTTGCCAATAAAAGCAGCCAATACTTCGTTTATGAAAATTTGCATCCTGTCGCCCCACACATAACTCAAGATACATGACCAAGAATAGTGGACGCTACGTTGACGCATATTTCGCCACGGATGTATCCACAGCCAGCCATCATTTGATTTGGCGTAGTCTGTCATTCATGTTGATTTGGCAGCCTTTCTAACATATACATTTACTTCTTCCTGATCACTACATTGTTCTGTAATAATACATATGAATATATCCTGTAAAATATACTTTACAGTATCTGCGAATTCAGGATAATAATAATCTCCAAAATGCCATGCCATTCGATCAATGCTAGTCATCTCTGCCAGGTTCGCTCCATTGGCTGCTCTCGTCTTCAATATGATTGTTAGCTGCATTACCAGACCACAGATAGTGTACTAAGCAGTGGATGTTTCTTCATCAGGTAGCATATCTGGATCATAATCTGAATCGTGCTCGCTATCCTGGGCAGATATATCAAGGGTGAATGATTCAGCACATGGAAGAGATGTATGTGAATACCCATATCCGGCCGGCAAATTGACGATTTCAGGATGTTGACTAGGGATTTGGCCCGGTGGCTTCCCTATTGTTTGGTGCTGGCGGCCTTGGGCATGAGCCCAGTGGCTTGCGGCCCCCGTTGGCCTCTCCTGCTCCCACCAGCCCCGCATGCCCCCATCGGACTCGCTTGCCCCCATGGTGAGGAGGGGGGCTCGGCACTGGTACTCGGCATTGGGCTCCAGCTTTGGCAGTCGGCATTGGGTCTTCCTTCTCTCTCTTTGATATATTAGTCCATAGTTTTGCTTCTCTTTGGATCGACAGACAATTCATCTTGTTCATCTTCTTCTCCATCATCTACTCGTGTCAACTGGTTATGAGCCCGGCGCTGAGCTGAACTCCACACCTACTATCGGTAATTGTTACTGTCTCTCCTCTGCCCCTGTTCCAGTGGATCGAGCAAACATCTTGGTAGTGCATCTCTCGTTTCTCAACCTCCATCACTCTATTGATCCTTGACCTTTACCCTCTTTATAGTCTCGCAATCCTGTTTCAACCTCCGCCATGTCGACCATGGCTTCAAAACTCAATGAGCTCAACTATCGACCATGGGCCATGGAAGCGAAAGCCCTAGTGCAAGCGCAAGGCCTCTGGAAATACGGATCTGGAGAAATGAGTGTTCCCAGGCCTCCAATTGTAGCGACTAGCGACTCCGCAGTGACTAATCCCGCAGCTCGTGACCCTTGAGATACGGATTACGACTTCCTCCTGGAACCGACTGTGACGTCCTACCTCAAACAGTTCTACCACATCCTTCGCGATTGGGAACGCTGGCAGATGGATAATAATACGGCATGCAGACAACTCACCTCTTTGAGGGACTAAACGATCCAGATACAGTAACGAGAACTGACCGAGCCGAAACAACCCTCAGATACGATCAAAGCCGACTTTGAAAAACTGATCAAGGTCGACTGTCGATCAGGTATGGCGAAGCTCACTTCATCTCAACACGAGTCATATACCTCAGTCACCGAATGGATTCCAGCCCACGACAAGATCATCAATGACCTTGCCATATGCGATATCACGAACCAAGACTCTTAGTGGAAATTCTCCTTCATGTCCAACATCCCGAATACCGAAGAATGGCGAACATTTGCATCCAGACTTGAGCTCACTGAGAAGGCTGACACTGTGGCAAGCATTGTCACCCACGTCCTGTCCTTCGAAGCCCGGCTCTGCAGGGCCCGCGGTCTTGTTCCAGATGCCGCGTTGTTTCTAACACACAAAAGTCGAGGACGACACTCGACTGTTGGAAAGGGCGAGGATAGGACAGGCGACGACAGGAAGGGCGATGATTGGAAGAGCCAGGACATATGCCATGAATGTGGAGTAAAGGGCCATATCAAGGCGAAGTGCAGGAGTAAGCATAAGTGGGCCTCGTATGAGAAATCTAAAAGTGATGCTAACCTGGCCACATCAACCTCTATTGCCGGGTCTGAGTCGTTCCTCTTCTCGGTCATACATTCGGACCATGTCTAGGACTCCACGTCAGACTCTGTGATCACGGTCAATGTAGCATACGCAAATCGATCTGCCGATTGTTGGATTCTTGACACCAGAGTGCCAAATCACGTCACCGGCAACCGTCACCTCTTTGACAACTTTCACCCCATGGCAATGAGGGAGCATCAGGTCAAGACGGCAAACAACAGCTTCGTTGATGCTGAAGGCTCTGGAACCGTCTTGTATTACGTCTACAGGCCAGATGCCAAGCCCGCTAAGATCGTCATGCAACATGTTCTTTATGTGCCAGCCTGCGGCACGAATGTCCTCCTCAGTATCATCCAGTGAATGCGGAAAGGAGTGAACTTCGATTTCACTCTCGATGGAGCTACGGCGAGCCTTGGATCAGTCCTTGTCTACGACGCACCGCTCATCGATAGTTTGTTCGAGCTCAAAGCATATGCGGCCTCACTCTCGAAAGACTCGGTAGCAGTAGATGATCCACAGGGCACCACACCGAGCGCCAAACCGAGCTCCATTCCAGAGAACTCTGAGCTGTATTCCATCATTCGGCCCATGGTTGATGATCAGGACATCCTTCTTTGGCATCCTAGCCTCGGCCATCTCTCCTTGCCAGCGATCAAGCGGCTCCCAAATGCAGTCAGAGGTATCGAATTGCATGCTAAGAGCCCATCGATATGCACTTGTGACGAATGTATTCCGGGCAAGATGTTTCCCAAGCTTTTCCAGCGCTCAGAAGATAAGGCCACCACTCGACTTCTTGAGTTGATTCACTCCAATGTGATCAGACCAATGCTGACTCAGGCAATGCGTGGCTATTGATATATCATTATATTCACTGACGACCACTCGAGATACACCGAGGTCTACTTCATGAAAGCCAAATCTGAGGCTCCAGGGAAGTTCAAGGAGTATGTGGCGACGGTGGAGCAGCAGCACCCAAAGTCAATGGTGTGCCGAATTAGAGTTGATTGAGGAGGAGAGTATGCTAGTCGTGAGGAGTTTCTTGAGTACTTGGCAGAGGAAGGCATCATTAGGTAAGTATCAGCCCTATACTCACAGCAGCGGAATGGCATTTCTGAGTGATGCAATCGCCCAGTGCTGGACCTGGCGCGGTCTATGCTGAAGCACGCTGGGATGCCAAACAATCTCTGGGCCAAAGCTGAATCCACAGCAGTCTACATCGAGAATCGGCTACCATTCGGAGCTCTCCCCAATTCGACGCCTATCGAACTATGGACGCGGAAGAAGCCCGATATCTCCCATCTAGGAACGTTTGGCTGCCTACCGTTTGCATGGATGCATGGCGACCTCAGGAAGAAGCTTGATAACCACGCCTAAAGTGTGTACTCCTCGGCTACTTGGCAGAGACATCGACACAGTAATGAGTTATGGACGTCAATTCAGTGTGAGTATTCTCAGCCTGAGATGTCAAATTTACTGAGTCTACCCTATATCACCAGCTACTAAAGACTAAGTCTGCAAAGACCACCCTCGAACCAGCCGAACAGGATAAGGATTCGGAAATTAAGGACGAGCCTCCCACGCCAAACGCTATGATACAGTCCGAGACAGCCCAGCTGCTGCCTCCGAAAGCGATCGCATTGCTTCCTGCGATCAATCCAATCGACGTTTTGGATCATGATCTCACACCACCTCCAGAGACACCACCTCCAGCGACACCGCTTGCGGAGACCCCGCCTCCAAAGCCTAGAAGGAGCGGGAGAACTGCAGCAAATATCAGCATAGCCGTGATGACCGAGCAAGGCCCTAAGTCATACCGTGCAGCAATGGATGCAGAGGATGCTGAGCAGTGTAAGGAAGCTATCAGCAAAGAGGGGGCATCGATGGAAAGTCATGAGGTCTTCACCTTCATTGAGAAGATCCCGGAAGGTGCCAATATCATTGACAGCCGTTGGGTTGTGGGAAGAAAGCTAATGGCCAACGGGACAATTGACAAATGGAAAGTTCGACTTGTCAGCCAACGCGATCTCCAAAAACCTGGCGACTACAATGACATCACCTCTCCAGCCATTGATTTGGCCTCGATTCGGCTTGCCCTCAGACTTGCAGCCAAGCACGACCTTGAGATTGCCGTACTTGACATCCCGACTGATTCTTTCGGCTGCCCTCTGCATGAGACTCTCTATATGCGCCTCACAGATGGTGAATGGCCCGATCCATATGGCCGCACCAGATCCCTCATCAAGCTGAATAAAACATTGTACTGCATCAAGCAGGCGAAACGGGAGTACTATGAAGAAGTCTTTGACTTTATAGTTGAAGATCTCGATCTCCATGCCTCAATTGCAGCTCCCAGTCTCTTCTTCGGTGGCAATCTCGGCGAAGCAAATGGTGTCTGAATCCTGGTCTACGTTGACGATATCATCATCATCTGCATATTGGTCCTCATTGCCTCCATTGCATCTCGATTGTACAATCGGTTCTGTGCTGCTGGACAGGGTCCTGTGCCTGACACCTTCGAAGGTCTCGGCATGACGGTCACTTGAGAGCGCGGCAAACGATCCATTGCCATCGACCAGATCGGCTACATCAACCGAATACTTGACAGATTTGATATGACCGACTGCTGGATGCACTCAAATCCAATGTAGATCAGCTACAAACCACATGTCATACAGCCTGAGCTTGGAGAGCAGCCCTTCGATGCCAGAACGTACCAGAGAGCCATTGGTTCGATTCTTTATGCCGCTCTCAGTACTTGTCCAGATAACACCTATGCACCCTCAGTGTTAGGTAGATATGCCGCCCAGCCTTCAACTCTCCATTGGGAAGCCGTGAAGCACCTACTTCGATATCACTGAGGCACTTCCAACTACAAGTTAACGATCTATGACCCAAGCCTTGAGCATGACTCTCAGTCAATCTTGTGCTACGCCGATGCAGACTTGGGGGGAGAAGCAGACACGAGCAAGTCCACCTCGGGAATCGTTATCCACCCCCTCAGAACACTCGTCATTTGGATGTCGAAGAAGCAGAGATGATTACCACTGTGTACGGCAATGTGCTGATCGACTGGCTGCGAGATCTCATCTCTGAGATCGGAATTGAATCGTCATCCACAGCCTCGGAACCCTCATCATTTGGAAGTCAAAGAAGCAGAGTATAGTAGCTCCATCGACAATGCAAGCAGAGATGATTGCCACTGTGTACGGCATAGTGCAGATCGACTGGCTGCGAGATCTCATCTCTGAGATCCGAAGTGCGATCAAAGATATCACCCGCAGTATTCTCAATGACGGCCTAAACTGAGTTACGACACTCAACTCAGGCAACTTCCAATCTGATGGCTGACACTTACTACTCAGGTACCACTGGATTCATCAAGCGATGGCCAAAGGCGAGATCGAGATCAAGCACGTGGCAGGTACAGAGATGCTGGCAGACGCTCTCATGAAGGCCCTCGAGGGAGTTTAACTCGGTGAATATGGGGAGGAGATTGGACTCGGACAGGATCACGGGCTGGACTTGGGATTTCCTTTGTTTCAGATTGAGTATTTGAATATACACTGTATGTTTGGGTTTGGATTTAATGGGATTTGTAACTCGGAGGAGGATCTCAGACTGTCGTTTGTTTCTTTGGATTTGTTTGAGTTTCGCTGGTAAACCTTGGGCCAAAGGGGGAGTGTTGACGAGGGATTTGGCCCGGTGGCTTCCCTGCTGTGTGGGGCTGGCGGGCTTGTGCATGAGGCCAGTGGCTTACGGCCCCCATTGGCCTCGCCTGCCCCCACCAACCTCGCCTGCCCCCATCCGCCTCGCCTGCCTCCATGGTGTGGAGGAAGGCTCCGCACTGGTACTCGGCATTGGGCTCCGGCTTTGGAAGTCGGCATTGGGTTTCCCTTCTCTCTCTTTGAAATATAAGTCCAGAGTTTTCCTTCTCTTTGGATCGACAGACACTTCATCTTTTTCATGTTCTTCTCTATCCTCTTCTCGTGTCGACACAGGAAGTGGAGCTCCGGAAGTTATACCGGTTGAGGCGGGTGGTGTTCGGGGCAGAGATGGCGTCAGCTCTGTAGTTGCCTCTGGAGTCTACTCTCGTTGTTGGTTGGGCAGAGCTGCACCTGTTACTTTGCTTCTCCAACTTGTCTGGGGATGTTTTGCAGTGCCATTTTTGCAAGCTGGGCACCCGGGTGATTGGTTTAGACGAAGCATAGCAGGGATCCTTTCTATCCCAGCCTTCACCTTGTCATGCCCTGGCAACTCATAACCCCGCTTCTTCTCTCCTCGGACCTTGGCGTGAGGCTTCTTGATTTGATATTGTGTTACCCCTATTGCGGCGCGCAAAACCCTCCTTTGGCCATTTTGGCCATGTTGAAGGCCAGGCGCATGTCGGACTGTTCCAGCTGTGCACAACCTCCTTGCCTTACCATTGTAGCAGACATGTTGAATACCTACAAGAAATTAGTTGCTGCATCAAACAATGAGATGCGGCTACTACCTCAAGCATATACTCTTCTGTAGCCTCCTCTAACACGATTAACTCCCTCTTTGTCAACTCTTGGGGACTAGTGTTAGCAACGGGTCCGGGTAACGCGCCAGCGGTCAGGGTATGGGCCGCAGAAACGTGTCAGTTCGGACCCAACCAGAAACACGACCCACTGAGTCTTGGCGGGCTGAGCCCACACCCATACCCGTGAACCCGCGGGTTCTGCCTGGATTGGATAGACCCATCGGGTCCAATATCTGGTCAGGCATTTCTGGTTTTTCCATTTATGCTCGCATTCAGATATCATACTGTCAATTCCAAAATATTGACTTTGGTATATCGTTGACTATTTGAGATGTATTGACTGCCTTTACACTCAGAAAGAGCAGAGACACCATTCTGGCCTAATTCTAAAACTGAGCGTCAACAGAGAGTCAACGATTTCAAGTCTTGTAAATCAAGCAATTGAAATGTAATTTGGTCATTGCTATCTAGAATCGACATATTGGCTGCCTTTATTGCCAAGAAAGAAAGCCGCACACTCCCGACCCCAATTTGAAAATGAGCCTCAATGGAGCTTCAACAATATTTGGCGTTTCATCATGGGCAGTCACAGTGTGATGTGGCCGTTATTGGCTGTATACCATGTTTTGACTGTTTCTATAGGCTAAAACACACATGACCCCTTGGTTGCGGCATCATACATGAAACGAGTTGTGACTGCCTGGAAGGCTGTCGCGCTACTATCTCTTGCTTATCTGCCTATCATGGCTGACTATTTCTCATTTATAGGTGTCTGCGATCATGAGCAATTTAGATTACCCGAAATGGAAGAGCACAAATTGTTGACTCTCCGTTGATGCTCATTCACAAGATCGGGCAAGGAGCGTGTTGCTTTCCCTTTGTCGTATAAAGTATGCCAATACTTCGATTATGTGTATTCACTACCAAGTCGCGTTATTACTACCTGGCTTAATGGACCAAAAATCGTTGATGGTCCGTTGACGCTTATTTTCAAGATGGGCCAGGGATCGTTTAGCGTTCTCTTCTCCCTATACAGGATGCCATCACTTCCATTATGTATATTCACTGCCAAATTGTATTTTTTTTACCCGACTTACAGCATCAAAAATCGTTGATCCTCCATTGACGCTCATTTTGCTATGGGCATATCCGCGGTATACCATCTTTCCATTTGGCGGAATATATCATTAATGATATTTTGACAGCCTTTCTCTCTTTTTCAGGTACCATCTTCTTTATCACTTCGTTGTTCATTAATAAAACATATAAATGGATCAATAAAAACACGCTATAGAGTGTCCGGCGATTATATATAATACTACTCTCAAGAATTCCGTTCCTTGCGATCTATATTCGTTTTCACTGGCAGTTTCACTCAATTGGCTGCTGTCGTCTGCAAAATGGATGTTAGTTGTATCACAATGCAGCAGATAGTGTACTAACCAGCGGATGTTCCATCATCATTCCGCAAATCTGGAATAAAATCTTCATTGTGCTTGCTATGGTCGGCACATGTATCATGATTGAAAGAATGTTCGCCAGAAAGGGGAGCATCTTCATATTCATATCCGGCGGGCAGATTTGTGATTTTGGAACTTTGGGTTCGAGTTTTGTCACCAGATGGCGCAGGTGGCGTTCCGGGTGAAGGCGGCGTTAGTTCTGGTGCCAGCTCTTTGCGTTGGACTTCAGCAGGTGCGCCTGTCCCTGTATGCCTCCAGCGTGTCGGTGGATTCTTTGCGGTCCCATCTTGGCAAGGAAGCCAGCCGTCAGGTTGATTCTCTTGAACCATCGCCGGGTGTCGTTCTATTGCAGCTTTCACCTTTCTATGCCCAGGAAATTGAACATCCCGCTCCTTCTCTTCCTGGACTGCTGCGTGAGGTGTCTTGATCAGGTGTTGTATTTCCTCTACCGCGGTGCGCGAAAACCCTCTTTTGGCCATGTTCGCCACTTTCAAGGTGAGGCGCATGTCTGACTGTTCTGGCTGTACCCGACCTCCTTGCCTTGCCATAGTAGCAGACATGTTGAAAACGTACAAGATGTTAGTTGCTGCTTCTGAAAGTGAGCATCGGCGATTACCTCCACCATATACGCTCCTGTAGCCTCCTATAAGTTGTGTAAAGCCTTTTTAGTGCATTCGCGGGGACGCTTATGACCAATTTAGTCTGTGAAAATGACAGAGCTGACATCATTGTGATGTTCAATGTCCCATACTGTGCGGACAGAGGCCTTCATCGACCATGGGGGTTTCCCGTTACAGGCAGCGAGATATTGGCCACATAGCTATCTCCGTATACAGGCAGTTCATTATTCAATCAATTGACGGCCGGATACAATGATATGGATATGGTCAAATCCAATTGCGTGCTGCATATTGTTCGTGCTGCTTCCGGTTTTACAGATGATTTTCAAATGTCCGTCCTGGGTCATGTTCTCGGTGGCTACATTGGCAGCTTCGCAGTTGACTGCCTGGTGTCTGCATTGTTGATGTGTACCTTCGAGTGACGCATTGAATGACGCACCGATCGGTTTGCTCGATTCGGATCCGCTCTCCCCTGTCTGAGGTGTTTGTGTGGCCATGACTTGCTGGTGTGGAAAAAGAGAAACGGATGATAACCAAAAGAAGCAGGAAGTTCTGAGGAAGATATAGTGAGCTTCAGGTCAAAATAGACTGACTGACCGCCAACTTGGATGTTCTACTCATGATTGATCTGCCTGCGTATAGCTGCATGTTGCAGGGGTTTCCAATGGTCCCGCAATTTGCGGAGAGTTGGTTCGATGTTGTATGTTTACTTACACAGCTAGATTGAAGTTCACCGCAGCCGAAATCTCGTTGATGTTACATATTAACTTGATATTCCTCAACGGAAATGAAGTCTGGTGATGTCTGTCTCAAGAGATCACCGGCATTGTACATAAAACTGACACTAAAAATCGAGTCATCTTGTACGGTTAACATCACTATTCCCAATTTAGTGACGGTCAAAACACAGATCTTGCTTTGTTCGCGTTGATCGCGTGTACCAACCTTGACATGAACGACACAGCTTGCCTCCAAATGGTCCATATCTTGCAACATCCAACATCTCTCCCAATAACAGTCAACACGAAACAGAACGGTCAATGCTCCAAAAAAGTACCTTTCTCCTCTCCCAGCTGGCAAATATGGCCAATTGACGAAGTAGTCCACCCAACGATGTCATCAAGTGGATGAAGGGAAGAGTGGGTTGGAGGCAGCACGGGTCCGAGCCCTTGGAGCAGTGCGTAGCTCGCGATCCAAAAAGAAGCTTGCGGCGGAGACAAAATGAGATACGCACTTTTTGAGTAATGAAGAGAACAAGCAATGCATAGAGGATCATGTGGAGAGAGAGACTGCGGTGGTAAGAAAGCGAGTTGAAAATGCAGAGACAGCCATAAAGCAGAACCAAGAAGATATGAGCAATGTTGAAAAGGCGGGATTGACCACCAGAGAGCGTGAAGAGACATTTGAGGAGATGCTCAATGCTATCGGCAACAGTCTGAGCGATCTTGCAAGTTCCAACGATGAGGAAGATGTTGAAGATGAAGAAGAAGACGACGATACAGAGCAGGGCAAGCTGAGTGAAGATGACAAACCGTGCTGGGTGATGGGCACAATCTCCAAAATGGTCCAACGCAGCATGGAGGGGTTTTGGCAGAAGCTGATAAAGCTTGACGAATTGACACAACCAGGATGGGGGGACATGGCCGACTACTTCTGCGGAAGAGATATGAAGTACAGAAAGTCTGCATTGAAGGTTGCAGCGGTCATTCAGTCCCCAAAGTATCATGTTGCAGCGGCACCTTGCCCGACTACATGTGGAGAGCTGTTAGAGAGGCTTGATATCGTGCCCGGAATATCGCGAATGCCGTAATGTACTTCTCGACCAGGAAGTAGCCATATGAGAGTCAGCTCAGGGGAAACCAAGTGGCCCCAACGCATAACTTCTCTCCCCCCAGGGGCGGAGTCCGATTCGTCACTGATTTCATATGTGATGCCAGACAACCACTATGTGCTTACAACTGCATATTGCCTGCTGAGCTGATTACCATATAGGAATCGGATGAGGATGAGGAAATGGTGACAGCTCCTGCATCTCCGGATGAATAGATAGCTAAATTGAACTTTTTCACGATGTAGAGCTGTGAAAAGCAATTTGCGTTTCAATTTTGCTATGTGTCAGCTTTGTCTTGATTTCAGTGACCAAATTGTGAGACATGATAATTCATCTGTGCATGTGCAAGGGTCGCACGAACCATTGTAACGTGGTAAACTCCATATCATGCCACAGCACGACCAATGAGCTGGTTATCAACTTTCCTATCGATGTTCAGTGCGAAAGAGAACACTACATTAGTGATGAAATTTACGAACAACTTTTATGTAAGTGATGTCATACGAGTCATAGAAGGAGTGGTCAAAGCGTAATACGAACGTGTATGCATGACAACCGTCATGCTGCATTGATCCATACATTCAAATGCCCAACTCTCCGCTTAGCATGGGTCCATATGGTCGAGATTTTGACAATTGCTCATGGTACGTCATGGAAATCGAGGAAAAGGAGCTGGATCAGGAATGGTGGGACAGTCAGGTGATATTAATCAAAAATCAGTGGCTGGGTCTGCATGCCGCTAATTGCTGGCCGCAAGCGCTGGAATGTGCTATCGCTCTGTTATTGATCCCTCATATCACGCATGCAGTAGTTGATCGGAGAGTCAGGGGCGCCAACACATCGGGAAGCAAAATATAATACGTAGAAAAGAAAGATTGGTTGTCAATAATTCCAATATATACTTGGACTACAATGATTAAGCATCCAATGACAGTTAGGCTGTGCGTAATGTGAGCGTCAATGGAGCGTCAATGATTCGTAGTCTTTCACATTCTGCAATCAAATGGCTACATTGTCACATCTTGACAAAGTGAATGTATTGGATGTTATTCTGTTTCAATGGACACGTGAAACGCTCATTGCCATACCCTAGAAATGGGCGTCAACAGAGCCTCAACAAATTTTTGTCTTACACCATGGATAATCCAAACGCTGCGCAATTACTCTCACTCAAAATCAGAGTATTGGCCGCCTTTCAAAGCAAATCAGCTAGGGATGACATCGCGCCTATCTCCTAAAAATGATTGTCAACTGAGCATCAATGATTTTTGGTCTTGCATTTGGAATAATCCAGAGGCTGCGCAACGACATCTACCTGCATTGCATGTATTCGCCGCCTTTCAACTCACAAATGCTGAAAAGAACATCGCAACTATCTCGAAAAATTGAGCCTCAACGGAGCGTCACTGATTTTGGGTCCTGCATTTTGCATAAACAAATGTGTGTGCATTGGCTTTAATCCATAATAGAAGTAAGGGCCGCCTTTATAGGCAAAAATGCTAACAACAATATCACTACTGCCTCCTTAACATGAACGTCAACAGAGCGTCAACAGTTATTGTGCTTGCGCAGTAACCTCCACAGCAACATACTGCAATGTATTGTACCGAAATTGACTTATTAACAGTCAGTCTTTCCAATTTGTTGTTGTATCCCACTACACAACTATGCATGCAATGTCACACAGGGCATATTTCTTTTTTGCTCATAGCTCTAGAGCCGATATTAAATAACCAGGAATGTTCTTGACAATACCGTATCGATTGACACCGTGACAATTCCAATTGCCCAGCCATCCACTTCCTACCGCCATGTCGGATTGACAATCTTCGAATACCTCTTTTCTTGACGTAATGATATCTTACAAAAAAGAACGTGTCTTGATTTGTGATTTGAAAGACCTTACACTTCAAATTATATTCGATGCTTGGTGGGCTCAATGAATGTTGGCCCGAAGCGTTGAATTTCTTGGACAAATTCTAGACATGTGCCATCATAGCGATTCGATTTGCATTGCAGAATTGAGGAGACCGGCAGCCCTGGCATCATAAGTATCCTATGTCATCAATTTCTGTGCCATCCATCAGAACATGGGAGAAGCTCAATGGGGAAACAATTGCTGGGTAAAGCGCACGTCGCAAAGTTGAACCAATTAACAGAGTCGGAGGTTACTGAATTGACTAGCTCAACGGTCGATGAAGCAGCACGGCACATATTGAAGAGGCAAGGAAGTCGTGGGATTTCAATAGTAAGTTCGCCAGGGGACTTCATTGGCGACATTGACTTCTGAGGTATATTGTAATTGCACAACTGCAGGTGACGTGTCCAGGGCCGGGTAACGGCCATTCCATATAGTCGGCTCGCTACAAGCCTTAGATCTCCAGGGATAATCTTACCTATACATCTACACGTCTACATAAATAGTCACTCGAGTCCACGTGTGCAACCATATCCATATACCGCTGGACGCTGGCGTATGCGTCCTTACACAATTATCGCTTTTTCAGTAAACGGATACGTTTCGCTCACGAGATTTGCGATTTTACCCCTATTTCGACGAGCAAGAATACGAAGTCAACAATGCAAAATGCACTGTGACACGAGTCCAGATACCTACCGATCATACGAGAGATGAGCCTTAAGAGGTTCATTGTTCAATCAGGTACAACTTCGGAGATGCACTGGGCAGCGAGATGAGTTATAGGCCAACAATATCGATAATTGCTACAAGTCGAAAGACAACTCCGTCACACATCTAACCAGAGCAAATCGCGTACAATCTATCGCAACGTGCACAATTGCAATCGACCGCAGTGAATTTAGTAGCACCAAGCAATGCAAAGATGGTGGATGACGAAAACGACCATATTATCCCTTAACGCTTACGACTGACGAGAACTCAACGAGAAGTCATCAGATGATGATATTTGAGTCAACACGGTTATATTGCAAGATCAAACTGCACCAACGGAGGTACGGCTTTCTGCGAACGAAATCCAGCTACAGAGATCAACTCCAGAATGAGATTTTACTTAGGGAGAGGCTATCGAAGCTCACTTACGATGAAAATCTCCAGATTTTGACCGGATACTCGAGATCCGCCTCCCATTTCGTTGAATACCCACCGCAATAACCGCATATGCTACAGAGAGGAAGATGCTTTGGATCAATTGACACGACCGAAGGCGATCCCGGTCGAGCGAATACCATTTCTGCAAATTCAGTCCCCAATACCGACGATGCTACGAACACTGATGGTCGACTTGCTGACCAACAAAGGCCACAACTATGCTGAGCGTGATGACTGTCGGAAGCACAGCGGATGCGGCACCCGACATCTAGCAGCGATTCGGAGGTACTACCAGTCGTGAACTATCACGCGACCTGGAAACGAACGAATTCGCAATGGATCCTGCGGTACTACTTTGACCGCCAGCCTTTCTCTCTCGAGCTGGCAACCGGGTGTTGCAATGACTAGCACTGGGGGCCCACAAATACCGAGACTTCTTGATCTCGGGGCTATTTATACCACCTATTATGGGGTGAGGCAATGTTTATAGACCACCTGTGCATGGGTGAGGAAGATGCATGCAATCTAAACTTTGAGCTCTTACGGTTCCAGCTGGGAACAAGTTGTTGATAATATTCCGCAGCGGTTGGACGCAATTGACTGCTGATCCTGTAGACCCTGCGAGAATAACTCACGATTGTCCAGTCGTCAACCAACTGCCATCGTCCCGGAGCGAGCATTAGCCACAATGTGCGGAGCTTGCGACGGCCTTCGTTTCTGGAGCCAACTGAGATTAGGATTGCTAGAGCTGCAGTAGAGTGGAACCACGGAGGCTATAACTCAGAAGTGGTCACCCTCGTAGGGTGGATGAGCGAGCAAAGAGCAGCGGCAGTATTTGCGGCAGAAGCGCGTCCACATGGGAACCTTGAATGACTGCTACTGGCTCGCCAAGGCACGAAGGGAGTGACTGGACGGCAGGGCTTGGTCCATTCGTGGGCGAACCGCTGATGACAAGGCTTCCTGGATTTTGCCCTTCATCGCCTCCATCCTCTGTTGATTCTTCAGCTAATGCAGATGATAGAGCAGAAGTAGTAGTACGAATTCGTGCGATCTGTATTTGAGATAACATGACTTGCAGACGGGCCTGAGATTCTATGGCCCCTGTAGACGACCTGATTACGAGATCGGATATGAGAGACCTACTGGATGACTTGTAGCACCTTAGCAGCTGTTGAACCTTACGATGACTACCGGCTATCAAGACAGCCCAGGCTACCGACACACTAGCTACCGACGTGAACAAGGAATTTGTCCATATCGCAATGGTGCGTTCACACTGACCTGACAGAAAACGGTAGAGCGGAGGGTGCAACGGACTGGCATAAGAATTGGAAAGTCGTCTCGGGGGCCCTGATCTCGGAAGGGAGGATATATAGGGAGTACGAATATGACTACCGAAGCAGCTTCCAAAGTTGCAACAATGATCACTCATGGGCTGGGGCTGCGGAGTTTTCAGGAGGAGTTGGGAGCGCTCTGGTGATAGAGCACTTGAAAGTATGGTGAGTATGACCGGTTACCGGGATGCTTACAAGTTAGTTATACTGATGCAATGGCCGATGGCGACGGCAATGGTGATGATGAGCAGCGAGCGGAAGCAGTTCCGAACGAGATACCGAACGAGTGCAATATGGCTACCGAAACGGTCCTGAAGGCGATGGAAAATGACCATCGAGCGTACCGAATAGTTTTCCGAATGGCATCACAAGAGACATTCGAGATAACTACGAAGCGATGATCACCGACATCTCACAGCGGCAGATGTCACTGCCGAAGGACTTCACATGGACATCGAAGGAGAGGATTACCAGGAGCCCTACCGGACGAAGCCACTGATTGAGATATTTACCGAACGGCATACCGAATGGAATGCTGAACCACCTTACTAGAGGCCTACCAAATAACTCCCCAAAAGCCAATGGATATTCAACCGAAGCTGCCTACAGAGGTGGCCACAGAGAAGTCGACTAAGAAAGCACCGAGCCTGACGAAAGATAATCTGCAAACACAGCTGAGGCCAAACCGAATTGCGTGTCGAATCACAGATTTCGATTACAATGCTGAATCACGATTACTCTACTACGGAGCCACGACTACAATCAATATAATTATAAGTTGTCGGCGGAGCAACGACTTTTCAAAAAGAGGGAGGTAGCCCGGTCAGATCAGTCAAGTCCTACCGACAAGTCAAAAGCCCACCAGGAAGCAGTTTACCGAGACACGCGCCGAGAGTCTCCCGAGATGTCGACCGGCAATTCTACCTCCACGAGGATTCTACTGAAGCCGCCTGTCGACGGCGGAACCATGAGGTCGACCGGATGGTGACCGAAGTGGACTTTGAAAGACGATTACCGAGTCAATGCCACTTACCAATGACTACCTGCTGCAAGTTATATTCTTCAGAACATGCGGAAGCACTGCACAGAGCTCAGACAGCGCAAGTGCCCTTTGAAGTTGGTAAGTATAACCATTGTAGCGAGGCTTACATGTTAGATATCGACGAATAGGAAGCGATTGGAGTATACGATTGATGATAACCGATGGCTACGAACGATGCCGGCAGCGGAAGCTCCCATCGATGCCAAGCCATGAGCGGAAGCTTAACCACCCTGACTAATTTTGACAATGGCCTACGCCTCGATATACGGGCTACGGGAATGGATCGTCGGAGGAGTATGGGTTCAGTTCGAAAGTGGAGATATGGAGGACGGGATCACTTTTGGATGCTTCTTATTGTTCTCTTCTCTTCTTCTCTTCTTTGAATCTCACCCCGCTACAAATGGCGTCGGCATGGGTTTTCACAACCTTCCGAGTAAGTCAAGTAGAGGTGGATGTTCCCCGTGCGCCGGATCCACCAAGAGGTCCCCATTGAGCTGTACCGATCGGTTGTGGGACTTATGAGTTCGTACGATTGCCTACGTAGGATGATTGTTTCATTCTTTGTTTCCTTTTGCATCTTTTCTCTTATACTGGCTTTGGCAGCCCAGGAGGTCTGCGCCTAAAGAGAGGGGTAATGTAACGGCACGACTGCACGTGACGTGTCCAGGGCCGGGTAACGGCCATTCCATATAGTCGGCGCGCTACAAGCCTTAGATCTCTAGCGATAATCTTACCTATACATCTACAACTCTATATATATAGTCACTCGAGTCCACATGTGCAACCATATCCATATACCGCCGGAAGCTGCCGTATGCATCCTTACATATATTGAGTGTATTAACAGACAAAACACTCCAAACTAGCAGCTGAGGACTTTGTAACCGCCAAATTTCACCAAGACACTTGGAATCCCCACCTGATGTTAGGATTTGTTTCTGCGCATATTCCATGGAACGCTACCTCAATCCTGGAGGTACGGCGGTCATGTACCACATTACGCAGCGAGCTGGTGCTACCGTCAGCGAGCACCCTCAGCAACATATGTCGGAGGGAATACTGACTGACTGTGGATGCAATCAAGAAGCAGTTGCCAACAAGGAATAAAGTTAGTTTAGCTTTGGACGGGTGGACATCTACAAACGAATTAGCAATAATGTCGGTCATTGCATATCATTTGGATCACAATTGGGGAATGTGGGAAGTGCAACTCGCTTTCGATGAGGTCAATAGCCTCTTCATTTTCTATCTCAACAGCTAATTCAGGATAATGGATCAAGGGTCAATATACTGGAGCAAGGCTAACCACAAGTTTGAATGTAGTTCTAGATCGGTTTGAGCTTACTGACGGCCGGTTGCTTGCAGTTATCACTGAAAACGTCTCCATTAATTACTCAATGACTCGGGAACTACAATCCACACTTTTAGCCTCATGAATCGAGTGGGCTGCATTGAGATACCACATACCATGCATGGCGCATGTCATTCAGCGTGCTGTAGGTGCATTCAGGGGCAGTCTCAGTGTCAAAGGCTGTACAATATCGTGGGAAGCACATGAGCGCGATCAGCAATTTGAGGAGAATGAAAGCACAGATAATGAGAAGAGTCAAAGACTTCGAAAAGAGGGCAACTTTAGAATCAATACGCTGTCTGCTATGAAACCAGGTTTGGCCAAGATATTTGAGAAAGTACGTATGTCAAAATATTCTGAAAATTCTGAAACTGACCGTCAGATAGCAGCAAATGCTAGCTGTGTTAAATACGTTGACACTTGGACGTCAAAACAAGTTTATTGACTGTCAAAAAGCCAAAGTAGGAAGTGCAGTCCTTCCTAGTATGGGTGTGAAAACACAGTGGAATTCACCACTGGAGTTGCGTGAGCAAGCTTATCGATTACAAGAATTCAGCTGCGAGTGGCTGAGGCATCCAAAATAAAGCGAGTACCAGTCACGCTGAACATCAGAGGATGAATTGACAATCACCAAGTACATCATGGAAGAGTTAATGCAATTCAGATACTGGACTCGTTGGATGTCGAAAAGACATAAGGTCACACTGCATCATGTTATCAGTGTCTATAATGACATGTTCGATCATATGGCTGGCGGTTTGCGAGCTTCAGTTAGGAAGGAAACTCAGTGGAAGGATGAGTGATACTTCGCTGTGAAATTTCCGTGACAAAAACTGTCCAAATACTATGCTGAAGTCACTCCAACGACGGATATGCTTGTTATTTCAGCTCTGATGCTTGATCCTTTTCACCAGTTGCGATCATTTAGGAAATGGGACAAGGGAATGGATATCAACCCTGAGGACGAGACTTCTTATACTACCCAATAAGAGGAGGCATTTTTGAAGTATGTGGAGTACAAATACTGCGCCGAAGACAGACGATTGTCGGTCACTAATCATGACAAACTACTTAGCCATGACTTCATCCATTCCGCAATGCCTTCTCAATCTGGTCAATCATCTTTTGATCCATATGATTTGTCCAAGGGTGATGAAGAATACTGAAGGACTGAAAATTTGGCCGAGACGACACCCGGACGGAGCGATGGCGCAGCACGCCTATTGACCACTGCCAGGTTCTATTTGAAATTGCCGCCTGAATCACCAAAGAAGTGGGGACAAGTTAATCCGATTCGCGATGATTACCACTCCGAAGAGATCGAGATTGGCAGTTCATTTTGGACCCCAGATAACGCGGAATGGTGGTGACAACAAGAAGCAACGCACTCGATGTACGCCGATGTATCCAATGTGGCACGTGACATATCCTCAATCATACCGCATGCTGTCCGAGTGCAGGCCAGTTTTTCCCTTCGACAAGACGCTCTCGGCTGGAGGCTGTCAAAAACCACACCGGAGACCCTTCAGGAAAATGTTGTAGTAAAGCAGTATGCTTACGCTAATAATGAGATATTGGCTGGCGATGACTCTGTATTGGATAGGTCGGAAACCGATAACGACTTGGAATTGAAGAGAGGGAGAGGACAGGGAATTGCACAGAATGGCCAAGGTCCACGACTTTGTGGAGATGTGGCAGGGCAGCCAAAACCTACATATTACACAGAAGGAATTGCGCGCTAAAAACTAACAGACGACAGCCGTTGGATACATTTCAGATACGGAAGAAAGCGTCAAAGCGTCCTGGTCACTCATTCAACAAGATGGTGCGGCTGCATTCAAATTGTCCGAAAGATTTCTGTTGCCACCAGCTATGTCTGCAACAGAATTCACTGGAGGACCAACTCAAGTATTGAATGTTCGCCGCATACGGAGAATCGGCTGTCATCCAGTCGCAAGTTATGACGACTGTACACCCGAAACCATTTCAGATACTGAAAATTGCCTCAACTGGAATGGTGACTTGGATAATCCAAATGAGAGCGAAGCCGATTGTGAGGCAGACAATGAATCAGATGTAGAGCAAGACAATTTTTTCGAGGATTGGGAATGCACTAAGCAGCAGGATGTGTGTGCCGCTTCAAATGTGCCCGGATTGATTCGGCCAACAGGGAGGTTAAAGAAACGGACAGAAATGGGGTGGGTGACGGTCAATGCTACCAAAAGAAGGAGCATCAGGGGAAACAGAAAACAATAGGACAGATTGGGACAATATGTTTTCAGCGGGTTCTTTATGTTGCTTGACCGAGAATTTCACTTAGAGAATTACGATGGGGGAATATTGACCAGTTATGTCTAAATGGTAGTTGATAAACACAAGCATAGCAGGCGAAATGCGTTAATCAATGTGATACAAACCTTGTAATACAATGAGAGCGACCCATGCCAGTATATTACTATGGCCTCAGGATCCCGTCATAATCAGGCCAAAGAGCATCCAATAAGTTTAAATGATCATCGGTACAATTATCAATGGCAGCAGATTCTGACTAGACATTGCATTAAAATGAGCGTCAACGGAGCGTCAATGGTTTTTGGTCTTGTAAGTAAGAGAATTGAATATTCAATTGGTCACTGCCATACAAAACAAACGTGTTGGCAGTCTTTATAGGCAACACAGATAGCAACACGGACACTGCCCCAGTCTGATGATGAGCGTCATCGGAGTGTCACCGATTTCCGGTCAAGTACATACGGTAATTACACAAGAATCTGGTCGCTGATTCGCATAACCATCGTATTGCCTGCCTTTATAGGCAAAAAACAAACCGACACGGTCACTGCTCCATTGTGAAGCTGAGCGTCAATAGAGCGTCAACAAATTTTGGTGATGTAAGTGAGGTAATTACGATTCGCTTTGGTCGCGAATACACATAATCATCGTATTGGCAGCCATTATTCGCAAAACAGGAAGTGACACAGTCACTGCCACATTCTGAGAATGGGCGTGAACGGAGCGTCAACAGAGCATCCACGATTTTTGGTCTTGCATCCTGGTTAATCTAAATGTCACTTAGTGGTACAGATTCATATGCCAAGTAATGACCTCCATTTCAGCCAAAAAAGTACAACATTTCTTTCTTACCATATGATGAAGAGAGCGTCAACCAAGCCTCAACAATTTTTGGTGTTGCATGTAGGGTAATCCAGGTATCGCGCAGATATTAGATCTCATAAGAGAACTATTGACAGCCATGTAACGTAAAAACACAAAACCGACATGGAAAAATACTGATTCCAAAATAATCAATATTGCAATGTGCAAAACATGCAAAAAGTCTTTGTTGGATGTTGAAAATGCGATTTTGATATGATACTATTATTATACAGCAAAGACAAGAGCATTATATGAATCTACAGATGGACCCGCTGGACAACCCGCTGACAAGCTGCCCAGTTCAGACGGGTTGTGAGATGCCCATCAAACCGTACCTGAATTGACGGTTCGGGTGTATTGACCACCGGAACCGCCAATCTGGACACAGTTGGTTCCTACCAGTACCCAGACCGAAAACACTGGTCGGGAACTGTTGCTAACACTACCAGGGACCGTTATCACAAAATTTGTTCCCAGAAATCCCAGCCCTGACGTCATCATGAAGTTCAGTTTCACAGACTGTGCGGAGTAATGCCTTCGTCGACCATGGATTCTTCCCGATATGGGCAGCGATAAATTGGTCACGTAGCTCTCAACGTTCAACCGCTAGGTGGTATATGGTTATTTTGCGGCCATTGACCACAGTATCAATATACTGACATCCAACTGCATGCTGGTTCTTCTTCGTGCTGCTTCAAGTCCTAAGCACGATTTTCAAATATGCATCCTGGGTCATAATTTCAGTGGCTGCATTCGCTGCAGCCTGGTGGGGTACCTGGTGTCTGCGTTCTTGCTGTGTGCCGCTAAGTGACGTGTTTGAGGAAGATCCTGCCAATCGGCTTGATTCGGATCCGCTCAGACCTGGCAGAGGTGGTTGTGTATCCATGAGTAGCTGGTGTGGAATAGGAGAGCAAGATGATAACGAAAAGAAGTGGGGAGTCCTGACGATAATATAGTTAGCTTCAAGTCAGAATCGAATAATTATCAGCCAACATGTGCGTTATACTCAGCATGGGTCCTGCTGCACATAGCTGCAGGTTGGAGGGGTTTCCCACAGCCCGGAGATGTGCAATATGTCAGTCCATCGTTATAGGTTTGTTCACAGGGATGAATTGCAGCGTACGACAGCCAAAATCGCATAATTGTCAGCTATATATAGGCCATTATCTGAGGGTAAAGATGACGGCTGATGTTTCGCTCAAAGAATCCCCGGGATAATACATGACACTGACGCCAACAGTCAAGTCATGTTGTACAGTTAGCCTAGTGTTAGCAACGGTTCCGGGTTACCCGGCTGCGGTCCGGGTTTGGAACTGGACTGGATGGTCCATCCCGGGTTGTTACCCGGAAAACACAGGTACCCAGTGGGTTCCGGGACGGGTTAGAACCGGACCGCTGTTCCATTTTCCGGTTCCTACAACTTTCGCCCCAAATAAGTATTTGAGTTCCGATCGTATCATCACATGATCAGTACATAAATTGAGCAGCATTAGTCGCTCTTCCACCTCCAGCTTTGAGATTTACGAATCGACTGATATTCGTTGAGTGGGTGTGAAATAAAGGCCGAATTTAGGCGAAATTGGCGGGTTTTCAATCGTGACTCAACAAATACTTGTCGGATCGCAAATCTGAGAGCGGGAGGTGAAGGAGCGACTAAAACTGCACAATCTACGTATTGTTCATGTTGTGATACGATGAGAACTCAAATACTTAATTTGAGCAAGGAATGTTGACTTTTGAGGAGCGGGTTTTGTGTGGAAACCCATTGCAACGATTCGGTTCCGGGTTGGATCCGGACCCCGAACCGACCCGGGAATTTGGACCCGTTGCTAACACTAGGTTAGCCTAACTATTCCTGATTTATTGGCAGTCAAAAGTGGCTGACAGATTCTCTCAGGATATATGACCATAGCTCAGTCTGAAGAAAACACAGACATCAACACCGTGCTACAAATCCTGAGCCACTATCACCGCTGACTCCATCGGCCTCTATCCTACTGCCTTTTCAACCTCATCGCATTCTGTATTTCATTGCTTTCTCAACACCATGTCTTCTCCATCACTTTCGGATATCAGTGTCAGCGAAGACTTTCTACCCTCAGATACTGAGCCAGATTCCTCCCAGATATCTGGATCAGTTGAATCCAGTTTGCAGACAAAGTCTACTCGCCCAGGGACTCCTGATCAGAATATTCAATCCCCGTTGCACACTTCCAATGCTGCAAATGCATCGTCATCATCAGCTCTTTCCCGTAGCAGCCTGACCTCTCCCATTCATACACATGGTACACTTTCAATACTTGGAGGAACCCAGTACTGGAGATGTACTTACTGTAAGATTACCAAGTCTTCATTGATAAACATGCAGCGGAACTGATTCACAAGCCAGGCTCGAAGAAGCACAAACTTAGTGGAGGACCACCCAAACCAGCACGTCATTTGAGCAACCATCATCCAAAGAAACATGACCTTGGGACTTCCAATTCGCCAATTATCACTGGCATGAAAACCACTGCTCAGAAGTTCGACGAGCAACAATTTTGCCTGCAGGTGGCTGATGACTTGCATCGGCTTTGGATTATCCATTCGAATATACCTTTTCGTATGACTTCAGATAATCGCGTCCAGGCATTGATGCAGTATCTGAATCATGCCAATCGAAGCCCACGGTCACCAACCACAGTGAAGCTGCGCATCATTGCACGCTTTGGTCAGTTAAAGCTCCAAGTTGCTGATCTGATGAAGCAAGCAACGACTCAAATTCATCTTTCATCCGATGGCTGGACTAGTCCCCATCAAACAATGGCAGTGATTGGTTTAATTGCCCATTTTACGTCACGAGTGGGAGTCAGGATGAACCCAGTCATGAGGCTTTGTACACTTGAACGATCACACACTGGTGCAAACATGGCAGAGATTGTCATGAAGGTTCTGCGAGAGTATGGCATTGAGGAGAAACTTGGGTACTTTGTGGGGGATAATGCAAACAACAATGACACACTGGTTAGACATCTCGCTGAAGCAGAGGTGGAGGGCAATCGGTTGTATGATGCATCCGAATACCGTCTTCGGTGTGTTGGGCATGTAATTTACCCCTCAGTCAAGGCATTCTGATTTGGAGATGTGGATGTTACACTCCTGCAGCATACCATTGTTGTTACGCCAGATACGATGGCAGCTTGGAGGAGAATGGGACCATGAGGAAAGGCACACAACATCACGATTGATGTACTGGCATCACCACAGCGGCGGCAAGAGTTCAAACGCCTGGGCGGGGACACAATCCTGCACAAAGAAAACGCCACCCGTTGGAATACTGGATACACAATGATTCGAAGTATGATCCGAAACAGAGATACAGTGGAAGTCTCCTGCCTATGTCACTTTGATGATCTGGAGGATGATCGACTATCCCCTGATGATTGGAATCAGCTTGCAGATGCAGTCGATGTCTTGGAACCATTTCATTCTGCCACCTTACAAATGGAGGGGGACTTTGCAGAGCTGAACAATCTCCTGGTAGGACTTGACTTCCTTCGAACAATATTCACCAATGTGTTGCAGAAGTATCAGCCCAATCCCCACATGCACATCCGCAGGGCTGCAGCAGAGGGCATTGTGGTGCTGGACAAATACCGTGAGATATACAATGATCTAACTGTCTGTGTTGCAGCGGTGGTATTGCATCCAGCATACAAGAGGGAATACTTTGAGGTGGCTGTGGAAAAGCTGGAATGAACTGATGACCAACTGGAGGATGCGAAGCTGCATGTTCAGGCACTGTGGTTAACACAGTATTCAACAGCGTCTTCACAGGCAGTGAGCCAGGGTGAACTCCAACTTGGCATACATCAGATGCCCAGTACACCATTTGCATCGTGGCGGGCTGAACGGCAGCGGACTGTCATTGGTACAGTAGACTGTGATCAATCGATTCAAAGCGAATCGATGCTGACTACATTGTAGTAAATGAATATGACCGATATCTTTCAACCCCGACTGAGCCATCGATCACCAACCCATTCTTATTTTGGCAGTCTCAGTGGGAGATGTTTCCAAAACTGTCATCAATGGCACTTGATATTCTATCCATACCACCAATGTCTGCTGGGGTTGAATGACTCTTTTCCCAGTGCAAGATAATGCTCGCAGACAGGCGAAATAGGCTGCAGATTGATTCGCTGCAGGCAGTGGAATGCATGAAGTCATGGGATGGGCGTCACATTGGATTCCCATAGGTTGTTATTACTGGAACGGAGATGGAGGTTGTGGAGGCAGGCGAGCAACTGTATGCTGACCACCATGGAGATGGAGATCTGGGTGTGGAAGTGATGTAACTTATTGGAAATTTATACATACAATGTAACTAGTTTGAAATTGATAAGTACTCGCCCGCTTGGACCGGTCTGTACTGAGCCCGTCCAGTCCAAGACTGCCAGTCTGCGGTCCAGTCCAGTCTTGCCATTCTGTTGGACTGCACTGAACTGAGCCCTATCTCAGACTGGGATTGTCAGGACTGGTGGAATCATTGATCCCACATCTCGCCCGACATCAAGGTCAGCGCAAACCACGATGGTCAATGCTCCGGAAATGAACTTTTCGCCACTTCCGGCTCGCAGATACATCCAAATCGGCGAAGCTGTCTACTTAACAACGTCATCAAGCGGATGAAGGCAAGAGCGGCTTGGAGGCGGAAATAGGCCGAGCCCACGGGGCATAGCGCAGCTCAAAATCCAAAAAGATGCTTGCGGCGCAGAAACGACAAGAAACGCACTTCCCAAGCAATGAGGACAAAGAGCAATGGATGAAGCATTATGTTGTGAGAGAAACCCCTATCGCAAGAAAGCGAGTTGAGGATTCAGAGGCAGCGGTTCAGCAAGAGCAGGAAGATATGAAGCATGCTGAAATCGTAGTATTGAGGAACCAAGATCCGAAGAATAATTTCGAGGTGATGATGGTTGCTATCGGAGCATGTCTAAGTGATCTTGCAGGTTCTGACGCGGGGGAGGATGGCGACGATCATGATGATCAAGAGGCAGAGCAGGGCAAGCTGAGCGAAGATGACGAACCTGGCTGGGTGATAGGCACAATCACCAAAACAGTACAGCAGCGCATTGAGAGGTGTTGGCAGAAGCAGATGAAGCTTGACGAATTGACACAACCGGGATGGGAGGATGCAGCCCACCACTTCAGTGAATGGGAGGAGAAGTACAGCACATCCGAATTGGTGGTTCCGGCCATTGTTCAACCGCGAACGGATGATGACACTTTGGCAGCAGCACTGACAACATTTGGAGTGTGTATGCAGTGTCTTGCGATTGTCCCTGGAATATCGCCAATGCCACAAGGGGCATCTGGACCAGCAAATTGTCAGATGAGGGTAGGTTCGATGGAGCTGCTCATGAACATGAGACTATCCTGTCTTGAGCCCGCCGCTGAGCGCGATATGTCACATTTACTGAAAGCAAAGCCAGATGAACCAGTATGCTATTACCCCTGCATATAGCCTCCTGCTAATCACCATATAGATTTCCGATTAGGATGAAAACATGGTGACGGCTCCTGCGTCTGGGGAGGAATAGATAAACAAACTGTTATATTTGACGTCATATTGTGCTGAAAAGCAATTTGTTTACCAATTTCGCTAGGAGTCAGGGTTTTTGTGAGTTTTGTGCCCAAATTGTGAGACATGATAATTCATAGGTGCATGTGCACGGGTCAAACACACCATGTAAAAGTTCCAGAACCCAAATCACGTAGGAAAACGGCCAAAACTTTCCATTTCTATCAGCAGGTAACTATTAAGCGATAAAGCAAATGCTAAATTAGTGAGGAAATATACTAACAGAATGCATGTCACTGATGTCATACGTGTCAGGGACAGAGTGGTCAGTGCTCAAGACGAATCTGTCCCAACCACGACCGTCATGCCTCATTCCTCCATGTATCCAACTGCATGAGTCTGTGCACACACCCCATCCACATTGCCTGGATAATTGAAATTGCATATGGTATGTCATTGAAATTGAGGAGAAAGAGACGGATAAGGAAAGATGAGAAAGTCGAGCTATATTTACCAAAAACTAGTGAAATGATCTACATGCCGTGAATTGTGGGCTGGAAGTGCGGGAATATAATAGGTCCACATCATCACTCACTCAGGTCGCGTGGATTGCATTTGATCAGTAATTGAGAGGTAACTAAAAACCTGGATGCAAACCAGAATACATACAAACGCAATGACGGATGTCAATAATACGTTTCTCAGTAGTTCCGTACAACGATTGAGTGAACAAAGGCTATTTCGATGTGATTAATGTGAGCGTCAACACTGTGTCAATGATTTTTAGTCTTACACATTCGGCATTCAAAGGGCTGCATTGACACATCATGCCGAAGTGAATGTACTGGTCGGTGTTATATCGAATAATGCAAAAATCACCTCTGTTGCTGGATCCTAAAACCAAGTGTCAACACAATGTCAAAGGAGTGTCAACAATTTTTGGCATTGCATTATGGGAAATCCAGAGGGCTGCAGGGTGCCATCAAGTCATAATCGAATTAACGGCCGCCTTTCTTGGCAATCGGGGTTACAGGAAAATCGCGACTATGTCCGAAAAACGAGCGTTAACGGAGCATCAACAACTGTTGGCCTTGCATCGTAGACTCTGCGAGGGCTGTGTGCCGGCATTAATTCATCATCGAACTGTCGGCCGCCTCTCTTGGCGAAAAGCATTGTGACAACATTGCCACTATTTCCTAACAATGTGAGTCAAGGGAGCAACAACAATTTTTGGCCTTGCATCTTGGAAAATGCACAGGCTGTGCAGAAATATTCAGCCGTAATTGAACTATCGGCCACCTTTCTAGGCGAAAAGAGTTGCAAAGACATCGCTACTATGTCCTGAAAAAGAATTTCAAAGGAATGTCAACAACTTTTGGCCTCGCATCGTGGAAATTGCACCGGCTGTGCAACGACATTAAGCCATATTCGATCTGTCAGGCTCTGTTTCATGCAACAGGAGTTGCGACAACATCGCTACTAAGTCTTGAAACCGAGCGTCAACGGATTGTCAACAACTTCAGCCCTTGCAACCTGCACAATGCGTGGGCTGTGCAGCGACCTCAAGCTATAATCCAACTATCGCACGCATTTCTAGGCAAAACTGCTTTCAACAACAGCATGACTATGTTTCCAAAATGAGCGTCAACAGAGTGTCACCAATTGTGGGCCTTGCATGTTGGAAGATCAAGGGGCTGTTCGAGATAATTGAATCGTAATACAACAACTGGCCCCCTCAGCTGCGAAAAATCCTTGCGACAGAATCGTAACCATGTCCCAAAATGAGTGTCAACAGATTGTCCACAGAACATCAACAATTTTTGATTTTGCATCTTGGATAATCCAACGGTAATTGAACGCAGATATCCCACAATAATCCTATCGGCAGCCTTTATTGGCTAAAATGCTAGTTACGATATCACATCCGCCTCCTACAATTCAGCGCCCGAGGGGCGTAAACAATTCTAGTGTTGGCTAAGAACGCTACACAGCAATGAACTGCATTGTGCTGTTTCTAAATCAAGTTTTACATGGTCAGTCCTTGTAATCTGTCCTTGTATACAACTTCCTTAATATGCATGCAATGTCTTACAGATCTGATTTATATGCATGTAGTTGTAGAGTCAATAGTGAAGAACCCACAGTAGTGTTAGCAACGGTTCCAACCCGCTACAACAGTTCGACGTTGTGGTTGGAACCTGAACAGAACCGTTGCAACAGGCTTTACTACAAGACATCCCGGACCGTTGCAACTGGGCCAGTTTTTCCACCAAAAACCCGGAATTTCATCATCACAACTTTAGCTAAAGTTAAATATTTGAGTTGTGATCGTATTGTGACATGATCAGTACGTAGATTGTGCAGTTCTAGCCGCTCTTTCACCTCTCGATTTCAGATATGGGATCCGACCAGTATTCATTCAGTGGCTATCGAAAACCCGCGAAATTCGCTTACAAATGGCTGTAATTTCACATCTACATAAAGAATATCAGTCGGATCGGAAATCTGAAAGCAGGAGGTGAAGCGCGGCGAGAACTGCACAATCGCCATACTGATCATGTCTTGATATGATCAGAACTCAAATACTGAATTGGAACCAAAGTTGTTGGAACGAGAAAGTTAGAACCGCGGGCCGGTTCCAACCTGGTTGAAAATCAGTGGGTATATTTCCGGGAAGGCTGACATCACCGCCAAGACAAAGTGGGTCGGGTTTTGGTCCGGGTCAGGAACCAAACGAAACCAAATCTCCGCCCAAAGACTTGACCCCAGGCGGCTGACCGGGACCCGTTGCTGACACCAACCAGCAGTCTGCTGCGATGTAACATAACTTTCGGCAATCTTCCGAGTTGAATTACCTAGCTGTCTGATTCTCACCGGCATGTTGGATGGCAAATCTTTGAATAACTCTGTGCTCGAGATTGTGATCTCTTCTACAAACGAGCATGTCCTTATTCGTGATGAGAGCGACCTGACTTTGGAAATCATAAGCGATGCTCGGCGGGCTTCAATTAATCTGGGCTGGAAGCGGCCTGTTGCCTGGAATGATTCTCGACATCCGCCTTCGTGGCGATTGTATTTACACTGTGGAATTGAAGAGACCGACAGCCCTGGCATCATATGTATCGTATGTCATGAAGTTCTTCGCCATCCATCAGGACATGCGACCAGCTCAATAGAGAAACACTTGCTGGCAAGAGCTCACATCGCAAAGGTAAACGATTTAACGTGGTCGCAGGGTACTCATTTGACCAGTTTGAAGGTCGATGAAGTTGCGTTGGCAATCATGCAGAGGCAAAGGAGTCGAGGAATTTTAATTGTATGTTCGCAGAGTCAAATCATATGTGAAGTCCAGTGTTTTCCAAATTGACCGAAATGACAGACAAAATGTTCCAAACTGGCAGCTAAGGACTGTGAAACTTCAGAATTTCATTAAGACGGGTTAAATGGCTACTGAGTGTTAGGACATGTTTCGGCTGTGAATCTGTCTAATGCTATATCGAATCTGGACGTACGACGGTCATATGAAACATTTCGTGACGACCTCGTACTGCCATCTGCTATGAACCTTAGCATCATTTGCTGGAGGAAATATGCATTGACCGTGGATGCGATTAAAAAGCGGTTGCCGTCACGAAATAAAGTTAGTTTAGCATTAGCAGGATGGGCATCAACGAACACATTAGCTATAACATCAGTCATTGCTGACTATATGGAGCGAAATATGGCATTATGTGGAATTCAACACGCATTCGATGAGATTGATCACCAATTCGTTTCCACTTTCGAAACCTAAATAAGAAAGACAGGTCCAGGGCCAACATACTGGAGGAAGGCTAGCCTACATTCAAAGGATGTGCTGTATCACTGTGAGCTTACCGACAGCCGTATGCTTTGTATTACGACCGATAGTGCTTCCTCAAAGTACTCGATGACATGCAAGCTGCAATGAACACTAGAGGCCTCTGGACTCGAGTGGCCAGCATTGAGGAACCATATACCATGCGTGGCGCACATCATACAGCTGGCTTTGACTGCATTCATGAGCTTTGTGGGTGTAAAAGGCCGCACCATATCTTGGGAAGGGCATGGGCCCGATCAGCAATTTGGAGGGAATGAAAGCACGGACATCGCAATGAGTCAAAGACTTGGGAAACAGGGCAATCCCAGAATCACAAAGGTGTCGGCCATGAGACCAGGTTTATCGAAGATAATTGAGAAAGTACGTATTTCCTGATATTTTGAAAGTACTGAAACTGACCTTTACATAGCAGAGAATACTTGCGGGATTGATTACGCTAACACCTGGTCGCCGAAACAAGTTCATTCACTCTCAAACAGCGGAAGTCCGCATTGCAGTTCTTCCTATGATGGATGTGAAGACACGTTGGAACACAACATTGGACTGGCTTAAGAACATTGAGCCGTTCATGGGAATTCACTCGTGAGTGGCTCAAAAATTCAAAATTCACTGATTACCTGCCCCTTTTCACAACTCAAGATGAAGGCACGATGGTGAAGTATGTCATGGAAGTATTGAGGCGATTTCGATATTGGACCCTGTGGATGTCGAAGAGGCATACAGTCACTCTGCGTCACGTCATCAGGGTATACAATGACATGTTGGATCACATGCATGGCATGATGCGAGCTTTGGCCAAGAAGAAGACTGCATGGAAGGATGACTTGTTCTTCGCTGTGAAGTTAGCTCAACAGAAGCTGTCCAAATACTACTGTGCAGTCACTCCATCGACGGGCATGCGTCTGATTTCCGCACACCTCCTGGATCGTTGCTGGAAGTTGCGATCGTTCAGAAAGTGTGACAAGGGAATCGATATCAATCCTGAGGATGAGACATCCTATACTACCCAATACCAAGAGCCCATTCTGAAGTCTGTGGAGAATGAATCCTGTGCTAAACGTCAACCAGGGCCATTCAACACACTCGAAACCAAACGAGCAGCAATATTGTCCCTGCTACAACGGCGCTTGGATCCTCTCAATCATGTTTTGATCCATATGATTTGTCCAACGATGATGAAGAATACTTAATGCCTAACAATGTGGTCGAGACGACCCCCAGACTAAGCGATTGCGCAGCACCCTCATTGACCGCCGCCAAGCTCCATTTGAATTTGCTGCCTGAATCACCAAAGAACTGGGGGCAATTTAATCCCAATCTCGATAATTACCACTCCGACGCGATGGCGATCAGCAGCACATTGAGGATTCCGGACATAACCGACTGGTGGTGGCAACCGGAAGAAACACAATCAAGGTACACCAATCTCTCCAATGTGGCTGCCGACATATTCTGTATCATACCACATGGTATCGAAGCGGAGGCCAGTTTTTCCCTTGCGCGAGATGTTATTGGCTGGACTCAGTCAAGAACCACAGGTGGGACGCTTCGTAAAAAAGTCATCGTCAGGCACATCGCTTGAGCCAATGACGGGATTTCAGCGGGCAATGTCCCAGTATTGAATTCAACAACCACTGCAAACAACTAGGAAATGAAGCAAGAGGCGGAGGAAAGTAAATTGAACCAAATGGCGAAGGTTCACGACTTTTTGCAGATGTGGCAGGGCAGCCAGAACCTACGTGCTACACAGAAGAAGTCTGGCGCTCAAAACAAACAGATGACCGCCGTTGGTCACATATCGGACACGGACGAGATCGTCAAAGCCTCCTGGATATTCTTTCAACATCATGGTGCGGCTGCGGTTAAATTGTCAGCGAGATCACCTTTGCCACCAGCTTTGTCTGCGAAGGACCTCCCGTTAGCACGAACTCATATCTTCAATGTCCGCCGAATCAGGGGAATTATCCGTCACCCAGTCGAAAGCGACGAGGACATCAGCCAAATGTAATTCGGTCTGGAAGCCACACGCAAACCTCCGAGACCCTCTGGTAGCCCTCACCAGTGCTTCTAAGTACTTCCAGATGCTCCCAGGCCCCCCTGGAGCTTTGCAATGTGCTCTCGGACTCTGCAAGAGCATTCTCCAGTGCTTCTGAAAGCACCTGCAGTTATGGAGGTGCATTCAGGATGCTACGAGATTGACTATTAGAATGGTCAAATTTTGGAGCTGCTGAGACCTCTGCGCAGGTCTACAGGAGACTTTGAGAGCAGCTGAGACCTCTGCGCAAGCTCTGTGGGAGACCTGTTGCCAAATTCTCACAGCAGTGGTTCTTCGACAGCAGTGGTTCTAGTCAGCAGTGGTTCTTAGGGTTCCACAACCACAAGGCTTTTCGTTGATCATATTCGTCTTTGTTACAGTCACAAGATTCGCTACATCATGATATGGCATGTATTATCTAAGTCTCTGTATACATTTACATACGGAGATACAGGGATAACGGAGATGGACTCTGCGACACCAAGTATATATTTGGGAAACCCCGGGGAGAATAGACATCATCGTATTATATGAAATACACACTCTTCCTTTCCCAGATCTTGGTCTCACGCACCCTTGCCGAGCTTTCATAGACCCACGCAATATGTGTGGTTCATCGTGGCCGGGTATCCCTTCATATCGTCTCACCCTTGTCCTACGCTCCTCGAGCCGGAACGGCTCTTTCCAACAAATTCTCATCGGATGCGATGCGAGGTCCGGTGGAGTGTTGATGATGGGCTGTCTACCTCTGCGCTCGACCGTTTCACCACACCGTGATCGAGTGAACTTACAGATGCATTCCGAGGCCGTGATGGTGCGAACTTGGAGGTAGTAATCGAGCGAGTTTGGAGTTACACTTGGTGGCTGTAATCGAGTGGGGTTGGAGATGCACTTGGAGACCGTAATCGAGCGAGATTGGAGATACACTTAGAGGCGGTAATCGAGGGAGTTTGGAGATACACTTGGAGGCCGTGATCGTGCGAACTTGGAGGCCGTAATCGAGCGAGATTGGAGATACACTTGGAGGCCGTAATCGAGCGAGTTGGAAGATGCATTTGAAGACCGTAATCAAGCGAGTTTGGAGATGCACTTGGAGGCCGTGATAGTGCGAGTTTGGAGATATGCACTTGGAGGCCATGAGAGTGCGAACTTGGAGGCTGTGATCGAGTGAGTTTGTTGATGCACTTGGAGGCCATGATCGAGCAACATTGGAGGAGTTCTTGGATGCGGTCATTCAGGAGGGAGGCAAGACAGGAGCTGAGACTCTATTCATTGGTTAACTCGTAATTGTGGGAATATAGAGAATTGAGTACAACATGGTCCCCCCAGTGATGAGAAACTGGCTGGGAGTGGGAGACAGTCCTTCTTGGGATGATGCAGTACGTGGTGTATGCAGAACTCAGTGTATGCTGTACTCGGTGTATGCTGTACTCGGTGTATGCTGTACTCGGTGTTAACTCTTGATCATGGCAAGGGGAGATAGAGAGGGATGACTTAACTTGGTGTTGTTAGGTGACGGTAGAGTTGACAACGAGATGGAGAGAGATGAGAAGAGCTGGGGCAAATCATCATGAGAAACTAGGACTTAGAGAATTTCGTGTGCGAGTCAAATCAACATCCCCGATACAGCAGGTACGAGTTTCAATCATGCGGTCAGACCCGTCAGAGCTGTCCGGAACACCCGGGTGTTTCTGACGGAAACTAGATTTGTTCCTGATGTCCGAGCGGTCTGCAAGAGTGGGTTGAGATGTGTTCCGTCACTGGTCTACTGGAGACTTGTGGTACAATACCGAACCCACACAACCGAGACTCTCAACTATCCAGCGGACTATTGAGAGAAATTCCATCCAACTGAGGACGTTTTTACCACCTACCGGACGGCAAAGGCCACAGACAGCATCGCCCATGCACACATGAAGGACATGAAGATGCAACTCGGGGCCGAATGTGACATCAAGGATGAAGCAATGGCCCAACGTGGAGAAGCTCCTTCCCGCGCCCAACAGGAACACAGAAAGGCAGAGGACAACAGGCCCCAACAGGAAGTCTGTGATTCAACATTACAAGAACGTACCAGCTTCGACTTAGTCAAAATTCACCTCATGCTGCATTCAGAGGAATCAGTTCAGGGCTTTGGGCACTTGGTCAAACACAGCACCGAAATGCGGGAAATGAACAATCCAAAGATGTGTAAGGGCCCTTGCCGCCGGTCAAATCCGAAATTTCGGTTCAAAGGGCAGATTCTCAACAACTACTCGCGCATCCATGACTTTCGGATGCGGTGCCTCCACCTCCGGCAGCTGGCTAAGGAAGGTCACTCGTCCCCTGAAATCCAGGAGGCACTTCAGTTATATCGACCAAAGGATCAAATTGTTGTCATCAAATGCAACCGTGAGCAAGTGCCAATACCGGCGAATTTACCCCTCAGCTTCCGCTAGTGTTAGCAACGGGTCCAGTTTTGGACCCTCCCGGTTTTATAGGTCTGCGTGGCAACGGCCTTACCCCATCAAAAATCGACGATTTTTCAAGCGAACCATCACTTTAAGGCCACTAATATTGATCAGAGAGTTTGGCGTTTGGTATATAAAATATGCAGCTCAGCGCGTCGCATCATTTGGCTGTCTCCAATTTTTGATATCTTTAAATCTCAGCAAGCGGTAGCCCAAAAACCTCGTTTTTCGGCCAAAAATGGTAATAAATTCAAAGCAGCTTGCTGAGTTTTGAAGATATCAAGAATCGGAGACTGCCAAAAGATGCGCTGTCTGAAGCTGCATATGTCATGTACCAAACACTCAATTATCGGATGAATATTCAAGGACTTAATTGAGGGAACCTTTTGGCACAAACCCGGACCGAACCGCCTGGGACCGGGTTTTCTTGGCTCCGCTATAGTACAAACGGTCCGAAAACGGAACCGTTGCTAACACTAGCTTCCGCGAGGATGAGCGAAATATCCAAGTCCGTTGGCTGCGATCCCCCAGACGAAAGGGCTTCTTTGTCAAGAACGAGCGTCTTCCAATGTACAACTTTCCACTTGTGGAATACATATATCGATACTATAGATACGACCTTAATATATCCACCACTGATCGGAGGAGCATCGGCGGGATGAGTGCCACCCAATTGAACCTACTCGATGTTCCGGTGGCCAACTTCCAGTCATTCGGCGGTTGTGATTCCTCTGCCTAAAAGGTGCGCTGCAAGGACAACAAATCATTTCGCAATGCTGAGCCTCAGAACGACATTGTGTGGTCCCATGTAGATGTTCCGCCGCAAGGTAATGTAGGGGACTTATGACCGGCACATCTTGAAGGGATTCTATGGCTACAGGATGGCCTACGGAAGAGATGCGTTGTTCTTTTGCAGGAGCTCCAGCTTGAAAACCAAGGCGATTGTCTGCCTTCCAATGGGCTGCTCAGAGTCTGCGACAAAGTTTTCCGTGGAACCAGCCCGACCTTGTCGTAGTTGATATCAACTGCATATGGGCGGCTGCGCATCTGGTTCTCATCCCCAGTACCAGATCCTACTATGTCTATACTACTATCGACCTAGTCATGATCAATCATTTCTGGCCCAAACCACCTGAAGCCGAAGGAGACATGCAGACTGACAATGACACTGCTTGGCCAGCGGAATACCACCAGAACTGAATTGCCAGTGTTGATGAGGACGAAGAACACGAGGAAAAGGATGAGGTCGAGGAGGAGGATGACCATAAAGAGTAGGAGAAGGTACGGTCTCCACAGGGCATCAGGTGTCCTATACCTCGGACCCACCAGTGGTTCATGGTTCGATCTGTATAGATCCTGTCTGAGGGAACAGGCCTCCGACTCACCCACGATCCATAGCTCGATATGTAGATAATACTTGACCAGAGGCATCAGTCCTGGCTCTCCCGTGATCCATAGCTCGATATGAAGAAAATACTTGGCCAGAGGCATCATTCCTCCGGCTTCCCCACGTTCCATAGCAATACTTGTTAAGACAAACTGGCCCCAGGCATCAAGCCTCTTGCTCTCCCACATATCATAGAATCGAGTGCAATTCCTGGTGATCATGCACAATTGATATAATACTGTCCGCGTCCACGCGCCAGTCCATAGGACTTCACAGTGGCACGCGTCAAATATGCTATTGATTAGGGGCCCACAGGCAGATTCTCTATGAGTTACGTGTTGCGTAAGTTCATTTTTCCCGGTCTATAGGTAGTAAAGAGGAATTTGAATGTTGCGCATAGGTAGAAGGAACGTCAGGAGAGATTTTTGCAACGTCCCCCTTCGCATTGCAATCCCGATGCAAGCTTGTACCCAATGAACCCATTCTGACAAATAGTCACAGTTGGCCCCAACGCCCGAGTGTTCGTTTCCAATAGGAGACCTACGGAGCAAGAAGAACCGGTGAAACAGCGATTGGAGGGCGATATGCAACCCGACGCGTGGTGTTGACACCGGCCGCGGAGTAATCCGCCACCGGGGTGTCTCTGACGGCTGTGACTGAGCGTGTCCACTCTGACGGAGCCATTCTGCCCGGACGGAACTATTCTTTGCTGATGTTAGTGGCACGTGACCATAAACATCTATACAGAAGGTGTTGGTAGCCACCGTAGGCAGACAAGCAAGAGATATTTCCGCAACAGTCTCCCGGAGAATCACAACTTAATTCATTTTAACAGCTGCAACACAGTTTTCAGAAGCATGTTCTGCTATTGAACTGATCAAATCTTTGTATATAAACATCAACGGCCACATCGCGCTGTGATTAAACATGCTGCGAGGCCGAAAATGATTGACGCTCCGATCAATGTAATTTTGAAAATGGGGCATTGGGCGTATTCCTTTCTCTTTGGCCTATTCAGGCGGCCAATACTTTGATTATGTCTAACAATCAACAAACCACTCTGTAATTACCACACTTACAAGACCAAAAATAAGTCACTCTCCGTTGACACACATGTAGAGGAGACAGTACCAATGTCGTTGCTAGCGTTTTCGCACATTAAGGTGGCCGATACTGTCATCACGCATGACAGAGACCAAGTCTCTGTTTTATTACCAGACTTCCAAAGTTAAAAATCGTTGGCCCTCTGTTAACATTCATCTTCAGAATATTGCAGTGAGCTTGTCACTTTCTCTTTTGCCTATAAAGGCAACCTCTACCTCATCTATGAATTTCTGCCACCTGTTGTCATTCAAAGGAACTGTGACGCAGGGACAAAAATTGTTGATACTCCGTTGACGGCTGGCCCTCATTTCCGAAATGCGCAGAGCATGTCGCTTCCTCCGTTGCGTATTACTGCAGCCTATACCTCATTTATGAATATCTGCATCCAATTGCAGCTCACAGTACCTACTACGCAAAACCAAAAGTTGTTGACGGTGCATGGATTCTCATTTTCCGGATGTGGCAGTGAGTGTGTCTCTCTTTTTTTGATTATAAACGCAGCAAATAGATCCAAAAAAGACAAACACGTACCATAGTCAATATTTTGCAAATAGCATTATGATATCTGAATGTGAGCATGAATAGATCAACCCGAAAAACAGATCCGGCGATTGGACTTGACCAGTATAGCCATATCCGGCAAAACCCACGGGTTGACGTGTAAGGGAACGGGTTTGGCCCCCCAAGAAGCAGCGGATCTGGATTTTGACGGGTCTAGAACCGAACCGAAACGTTTTTGCGGTCCAAACCCGGACCGCTGGCAGGTTACCGGGACCCGCTGCAATCACTAGCCATGACTTTTCGCGAATCCGCACAATTATTTGGTTTCTTATGCATACTCTTTTGCTGGCATGCCCGCCCTCCTTCGGCTGTCCTGGGGTGCGGAGACTCTCTTTCCGTAGTCAATTCGACTTGAAAAATCAATTGCCGCTGTCCGCTTTGTGATTGCTGTCATCGTTGTTGACTTATATGTTATCTCGCCGTGTCTGTTTTGCCAAGACTCGCGTATTTATCTGGTGAAATGCTTTCTCGCCGGTGCTCCCAGCTGCACGTGAAGTCCACCGCTTCGGCCCAGGAAACTCTGGGATTTGATCACACTGTGACAACTCTCAGACACCCGCAGAGGCTCCCAGTGACAAAAATACATTTTGCTGATTTGAATGTCAGTTTTGCAAACACTGCTGGTCATGTACCGTGATACAGTATCTACCTATTTCACCAATTTATACTAATATGTATTTCAACACAAAACATACCCACTCTACTCTGGCCAATCTCAATTGCCAGCTAGCATGACAAATATGCTCTGATATTATTGCTCGTCAATTCTATTTTGAAAAGGTGAAGAAACAGGAAGTGTAGCGGGAAACAGCCATCCGTCACCTGTGTTGGCTCTCACTCAAATTTTCGAATTTCTCAATTCTTGTCTAATAGACTTAATCATATTATTGACAGGTAGCCGTAGCCATTAGAGTTATCTATCACACTGCAGTGTCTGATCTTCACGCTGAGGAGTGGTTGTTCAGTAATATTGACTTTGTTGCAATTTTCAAGAAAGATCCTTGGAATGCTGAGGGCAGTTGCAACTGTACCCCTGCCACCGCCCATACTCCCTTCATGGGAGTGGTTTATGCACGGTAATTCCATTCCATTTACATCCATGGTTCACACCAGGTAAGCCACTTTACTTGATCTACAACAACTCCTTGAATATTACAAGAAACTACACGAGGTGACAAGCAAGTGAATGAGCATCTTGTCAACTACAGTTCATATATAAACAATATCCTGGGCAAAGTAAAACTCATGGAGTTAATTGAACAGAAAGTTGGATTGATGTGGGAGCCAGGAGTGGGGTAGGTGGCTCTGGTGAGAGTGGCTACCAGGTGCCCCACTAGCAGCGTGTTAGGTGTGGGCGCTGGACGCGCCCACGCCCCTAATAAGGCGCCTGGGCCGTATGCATGAGATGATGATCACGCTAGCACGCTTTGCTCCTCTAATGATGTGCATATGTTCCGTGCATCCGACGCTCTCATTCGCGAATTGAAGAAGTTCGCTCCCGACTGCCAATCATCCAGTGGCTGCTTATCGCAGTTGCGAATGTCTCAGGTTGGGTGCACACCTTAGCAATCACGTACAATCCATTGCGACTCTGTATGCGACAATCCGGGCGACTCATTGTAGGTATAGTACTGTACGCCGTAACACTTGCAAACGAAGATCAAATACGAACGACAAGGTGCGCCAAACACTCTCGGATGGCATACTTATGCCGCCGATTTCTGAGTTCGTCATGTTTTAGCCGGTTGAAAATATAAGGCGTGGTGGCGGCGTTGCCGATAGGATGTGAGATTCACTGTGCTCAGGAGTTAATATGAAGATTTAGATAGCGCACTTGAGTGGTCGACAAAGAAGTTCACAAATCTGAAGTAAAGAAGTAGACAGTGTTTGCTCATTGCTCCGCTACGGCCACTCGCGCAAGTGCATGTTATTCTGACTTTCTTTTCACCTTCTAGTCCAGCACCTTCGTCTACCTCGTGGCATTGAAACGTTACGTCGCACTGACGCGCGAGTCCAAGGAAAATAACAATAGTAGAAGATGACGATGTTGTTGCGGCTGAAACTTGGTTGGGTTAGCGTACATTACGCCACAGAAACCGAACACACTGCCACGTTATGAATAGTTCCGACCAATGAGGTTGAGTCACATTGAAAACATTTCCGGCCAATGAGAATGCCTCAAGGCGACACAAGATGTGTACATATGTAAAATCAAATTGAATCGGCTGGTGTGACAGCTTCGATTAGCTGTGATTCATATAACGAACTCAGATAGCGGCGACATGAGGACCTTCTGACTGCGGAATGCCCAGCCAATCAAGCTGATGCGACATGTATAACTTGGGGTCAAGTTTAGTTTTTATTCGTGGCGAAGACTAGAAGCATTGATATGGAATTCAGCACCGATTTGCTACATCCGCACATACCGCAAGTTAAGAAAAATTACGCAGTACATGTATCCATAAGTTGATCTACTTGGCAACACTAGACGTTTGCAAACTGCTGCATTGCGTCCGGCCTAGATTGGTACACTGCGCTTAGCTTCAATACTGCGTGGGGTGGCCTTGTAAGTATGGTTTTGATTTGCTGTGTGGCAAACAGATGTGCGACGAATGTCATAAAACTCAGATGGTTGAATCGATCTTGAGGTATGAATTGCCGAGGTGAGACATTCATTTGCATATGGTTGGGGACACCTTAACTCGGTGTATTTTTAAGCCTCAACTTTAGCCCGCCTTTACTCCACCAAAAAAAGTCGAAAAATTCAAAACTCTCTGTCATGTGCTTCCTTTTGATGTTCTCTACAAC